>TARA_R110000824_G_scaffold390760_12_pt1 | contig 42198 bp, 37 predicted proteins | sample TARA_R110000824 | Tara Oceans TARA_R110000824 (sample SAMEA4397747) | marine metagenome | biome: Polar Biome; feature: [MES] marine water layer (ENVO:01000295) within the mesopelagic zone...; material: water (ENVO:00002006), including particulate matter (ENVO:01000060) such...
AGTTGTGGTGACGCTAACCGTCATCACTTCCCCTCCTCAATCATCTTCACAAACCGTTCGAACAGATAGTGGCTGTCCATCGGGCCGGGAGAGGCTTCGGGGTGGTACTGGACGGAGAAGACGGGTTTGTCTTTCAGGCGCAGGCCCGCATTCGTGCCGTCAAACAGCGACACATGCGTTTCCTCGACATTGGCGGGCAGGCTTTCGCGTGACACCGTGAAGCCGTGGTTCATGGAGGTGATTTCGACCTTGTTGGTCGTATAGTCCTTCACGGGGTGGTTGCCGCCGTGATGGCCCTGATGCATTTTTTCGGTCTTGGCGCCCAGCGCGATGGCGAGCATCTGGTGGCCGAGGCAGATGCCGAAGACCGGCTTGCCGCTGGCCACGAGTTTCTGGATTTCAGGCACAGCATAAGTGCCGGTTGCCGCCGGATCGCCGGGGCCGTTGGACAGGAACACGCCATCGGGGTTCATCGCCAACACATCTTCGGCTTTGGTCGAGGCAGGCACCACGGTCACATCGCAGCCCACGCTTGTCAGGCAGCGCAGGATATTGCGCTTGATGCCGAAATCGAGCGCCACGACTTTATATTTGGCCGGTGTCTTGGTGAAGCCTTCGCCCCATTTCCATGCGCCTTCGTCCCAGCCATAGGTCTGGGCGCAGGTCACGTCTTTGGCGAGGTCGAGGCCCACAAGGCCGGACCACTCATTGGCTTTCTTTACAAGGGCGGGAATGTCGAAATTGCCGTCGGGGTCATGGGCGATAATGCCGTCCGGCATGCCTTTTTCGCGGATGAGCCGCGTCAGCGCGCGCGTGTCCACACCGGCAATGGCGATGATGTTGCGGGCCTTGAGCCAGCGGTCGAAATGCTTGGCGGCGCGGTAGTTTGACGGGTTGGTCACATCGGCCTTCAGCACGCAGCCCTGCACACCCGACGAGGCGGCGAGGTTCGAGGTTTCGATGTCCTCGTCATTCGTGCCCACATTGCCGATATGGGGGAAGGTGAAGGTGATGATCTGACCGGCATAGGACGGGTCGGTCAGGATTTCCTGATAACCGGTGATCGAAGTGTTGAAGCAGACTTCGCCGACCGCTTGTCCGACCGCGCCAAGGCCGATGCCTTCGATCACTGTGCCGTCTTTCAGCACGAGGAGGGCGGTGGGTTTCTGTGTGTTTGTCATGGGTGAACCCTCATGGCGCGCGCAGATTCTTCCTCGGAACGTTGCGGGGCTGTGTTCCCGCGCCATTCCGTGGCGGCCTTCGTCGTCACCTTCATATTGATACTCCAGGGGAGTGATTGGCCCGCCAAAATCTGTCGAGGCGCGGTGGCCCCGTCAGGCAGACTCAGTATCCCGTCGAATTTCGCGGAAACTAAAGGATGGTGGGCGCGGCGTCAAGCAAACGGGGAATTGAAATTCATCCTTTAATACCAATATGTTACCTGCATTTGGCGCAGATGGGTCAAATTTGCGCAGGCGCGACGGCTGGTTTAGGTTGTGCGCCATCTTGAAGAGGAGAGTTTCGATGAGTGACGGATTGCGCGGCCAGATCATGCAGGCCATGAAAGATGCGATGAAGTCGGGCGACAAGGCGCGCCTGTCGACCATCCGTCTCATGCAATCGGCCATCAAGGACAAGGACATTGCGTCCCGCACAGACGGCCGCAATGACGGTGTGCCGGATGCCGACCTGCTCGAACTTTTCTCCAAAATGGTCAAGCAGCGCCGTGAAAGCGCCGATCTCTATGAAAAGGGCGAGCGTCCCGATCTCGTAGAGAAAGAACGCGCCGAAATCGCCGTGCTTGAGGAATTCATGCCCAAGCAGATGGACGAAGCCGAAACCAAAGCCGCCGTCGAAGCCGTGGTGGCAGACCTTGGCGCGTCCTCGATCAAGGATATGGGCAAGGTCATGGGCGCCCTCAAAGAGCGCTATGCCGGCCAGATGGATTTCGGCAAAGCCGGCGCGGTGGTCAAAGCCGCGCTGGGCTGATTAATAATATCTGTCATCCCGTGGCTTGACCGCGGGATCCATCTTGTTCGCCATTACGACTGACACAGAACCAGCGTTTCACGCAGTTTGGCCAGTTTTGGCGGTTTGGCGAGCACGTGGTCCACATGGTCGCGGGCGTTTTGTTCGTCGCCCAGCCGCTGCCCCCAGCCGGTGAGCATGATGACGGGTGTGTCGGGCGATATTGTCTTGATCGCCTGTGCCACCTGATTGCCATCCATATAGGGCATGCCGAGATCGGTGATGACCACATCAAAGGGCAGGCCGTTTGTCAGTGCTTGCTCGAATTCTGCAATGGCTTCCTGTGCGCCGGTTTTGCCGACAATGGCGTGATTGTCGAGTGCCAGCACGGCGCAGAGAGAGTCCAGTACGTATGGGTCGTCATCGATCAACAAAAGGCGCATCGGATCAGGGCGCATTTTTTTCTCGTTTTGTGGTGTCTGGGCCTTGATCGAGGCGGGGGCAGGGAAGACCAGCGAAACCGTTGTGCCTTTGCCCGGTATGCTTTTGATATCCATATGGGCGTCATGGCGTTTCAGAACGCCATAGACCATGGCAAGGCCGAGGCCTGTGCCGCGTTCGCCTTTGGTCGTATAGAAGGGTTCCATGCAGCGGCGGGCGGTGTCTTCGTCCATGCCCACGCCATTATCGGAAATTTCCAGCACGGCATATCGTGCCTGCGGGTTGCCGGTCATGCCGGTAATGTCCTGGCTGGATTTTGTCCGTATCCGGATTTTTCCACCGTCGGGCAGAGCATCGACGGCATTGAAGATCAGATTAACGGCGGCCTCGCGCAATTCATTGTCCTTGCCTGCGACGAGCGGCAGGTCTGCGGCGAAATCGGTCGCGATGGTGATGGTTTTGCCTTCGCGCATCGCCATGTCGCTCCAGCGGGCCCGCGAGATTTCGATCACATCCTGAGCGATGGTGTTGAGATTGACGGGGCTGGTCTCTTCGTCATTTTCGCGTTCGCGATAGAATTCGCGCAGACGTTCGATTGTGGCCGCCACATCGTCGGTTTGGCGTCCCACCATTTGCAGATAATCCTGCATGGGCTGCTCAAAATTCTCTTTGTTTTCCAGTAGTGACTGGGTGTGGATCGATATCGGCGAAATCGCGTTGTTGATGTCATGGGCAATGCCGCTGGCCATTTGTCCCAGTGCCCGCAGTCTTTCGCGTTGCATGGCGGCCAATTGTGTCTGGCGCAGATCGTCATAGGCCTGCCGGAGATTGCTGTGCAATTGGGCTTGTTGCGAGGCGAGGGCCACATGGCGGCTGAGCTGTCCGAGAAATTCGCAATCACCGCTGCTGAAAGCTTCGGGGTCCAGCCGCGCCACGATCAGCACGCCGAAAACGGCACCTTCGTTTAGCAATGGCGACAGGACCACAGATTGTAGTCCGCTGGCGGCAAGACGGCGCGGAAAGGGAAAGATGGATTGCGAGATATCGCCTTCATAGATCAGGCGGCCTTTGACGCATTGGGACAGGCCGTTTTCGTCAATGTCGATGCGCGCGCGTTCCTGCATCAGCATTTCGCGTGCCAGCGGCATGGATTTGACGCCGACATTCTGGACGGTGATGCAGTGATGCACAGGGTCATATTTGCAGATCGCGGCAAAGTCGATCGGCATCTGGTCTTCCAGTGTGCGGATGACAACCTGATAGATGCTGGACAGATCCTGTTTCTCGCCGATTGCCTGTGTGATCCGGTTGAGCAGGTTGAGCCTTTCCACCTGTATGCCCAGCCGGTTCTGTGCACGACGCCGCAACGTGACTTCATCCACAAGTTTGTTGTCGCGGACTGCCAGTCCCGCCGATGCGAGATAGGTGATGAAGCCCAGCAAAATGGCGCAGGCGACGGCCACAACGGCAAAGCCGAAAGGGGCGGCAAACATATTGTGTTCGACAGCGTTGGTTGCGGCCCATGCAATGATGAACGGCACCAGGATCACGGCAGGCAGAATGCGCCGCGCGGTTGCGCCGCCGCTGTCGCTGGCCAGCAAACGCTGGGTCCAGCCTGCATCGGGCCGGGCCAGCAATGCGGATAAAAATAGCAGCGTGAAGCCGATTGTGGTTGGCAGCGTCATCGCATTGAAGGTGGTCAGCGTATAGAGCGTCTCCACGTCATAGGTATAGCCCAGCGTGGCGAGGCTGGTGATGATGAGGCCGGTCAGCATCAGCAGCGCATAGGATTGTTTGGCGCTCTGGCTTCGGCCCATGAACAGGGCAATACCGAAAATGAAAAAATTCAGGGTGGTGGCAAAAGCGATTTTGCCCATATGCGGCCCGAAGATCAGGCCATCCTGTTCTGATTGCGGTGCGATCAGCCCCAGATCATGCAGCAGCGCATAGCCGCCCAGCACGAGGATGGTTGCCGCCAGCGCAAGGCGCAGTTGCAGCAGTGGTTTCCGGTTGCGCTGTGGCAATGTGAGCAGGGTGACGGCCAGCCCTGCCATGATGAAGAGAAGCGCGGTCGGCACGGACATGGGGGCATAGCCTGCCCCGAAGCTGGTAATGGCCGGAATGCCGGTGCCCCAGCCCGCCAGCACAAGCAGGGCAAGCGAGGTCACCAGTGCGCTGCCGGTCTGGGCTATCAGCATGATCTGGCGGAAGGCTGTTTTTGTGTTCTCTACTGGCATTCGTCTTCGCTTGTTGTTTGACGGACTGCCGATGTATTGACCGCCGAATTTCTTCTGAAAGCTTGATTCTCCCGATTACTATTTCAAATAAAACCCGCTTTGGCTTTGATGAAATTGTAATTTTTCATATTGAGTTGCCCAATTCGCTCTGGGTTGCCCAAATCACTTCGGGATATATGAGAATCTCGCAATCGGCTGTCGGTCATGCGAGAATGGCCGCTTCCTCTGAAGGTGCGAGTGTTATGAGCTTCCCCAAGTCCTTTCTCGACGAGTTGAAGGCGCGTCTCCGCGTCTCCGATATTGTTGGACGCAAGGTGAAGCTGACGCGGCGCGGGCGCGAGTTTGTTGGTCTGTCGCCCTTCAATAATGAGAAATCGCCGTCCTTCACGGTCAATGACGACAAGCAGTTCTGGCATTGCTTCTCCACGGGCGAGCATGGCGACATCATCAAGTTTCTGGAAAAGACCGAGAACCTGTCTTTTCTGGAGGCTGTCGAGAAGCTGGCGGGTGAAGCCGGGCTGGAAATGCCCCAGCGCGATCCGCGTCAGGCCGAGCGCGAACGTGAATCCGCGACCCTGATTGACGTGATGGAAATGGCCGCGCATTTCTATAGCCAGCGTCTCGATAGCGGGGCGGGGGCCGAAGCACGGGCCTATCTGGAACGGCGCGGGCTGAAGCGCGCCATTATCGAGCGGTTCAACCTTGGCTATGCGCCGGGCCTTGACCGGCATGACCGCACACAGCTTATGAAATATCTGGCATCCAAGAATGTCACGGTCGAGCAGATGGCCGAGGCGGGGCTCATCATCCATGGGCCGGATATTGCCGAGCCTTATGACCGGTTCCGCAACCGGCTCATGTTTCCCATCTGCGATGCGCGGGGTCGCTGCATTGCCTTTGGTGGTCGTGCGCTTGATCCCGAGCAGAAGGCGAAATATCTCAATTCGCCCGAGACACCGCTCTTTCACAAAGGCCGTGGTCTCTACAATCTCCATCAGGCTCGCAAGCCCGCCTATGATGCGGGCACCGTCATCGCGGTGGAAGGCTATATGGATGTGATCGGCATGGCGCAGGGCGGCATAGACAATGCCGTCGCGCCGCTGGGCACGGCGCTGACCGAGGATCAGATCGGCCTCATGTGGCGCATGGCACCCGAGCCTATCCTGTGTTTTGACGGCGACCGCGCCGGTCTCAAGGCCGCTTTCAGGGCGGTGGAGCGTGTCCTGCCGCTCATCAAGCCGGGCCACAGCTTGCGTTTTGCCTTGCTGCCTGATGGCAAGGACCCGGACGATCTGGTGCGCGAGAGCGGGGCCGAGGCCATGCATGCGGTGCTGGATGCGGCCCGCCCGCTGGCCGATATGGTCTGGGAAAAAGAATATTCCGGCGGCACATGGGACACGCCGGAGCGGCGCGCCGCGCTGGAGGCCCGCATCGAGGACGTCATCGGCCAGATTGCCGATCCCAAGGTCAAAGGCCATTACGGGCAGGATTTGCGGGGCCGGATTGCCAAATTGTTCGGCCCCCAGCAGGGTGCGCGTGGCGGCTTCGGACGCAACGGCGGCGGCGGTTTCCAGCGTCAGGCTTGGCGGCCGGGGCAAAAATTCTTCCGCGATCCGCGCCTCCAGCCCGTGACGCCGGAATTGCGCCGTTCGGCACTGGCGCGGGGGGCTGACGGGGCGGTCGGGCGCATGGAAGAACTGATCCTCACTGTCATAATCAGCCATCCCGTGCTTCTTGAACCCCATTGGGAGGAGATTTCGCGGCTGGAGTTCAAAACCGCGACACTTGACAGATTACGCAATGAAATCATAGATATAGCGGCTCTAAATGCGCCTCTTGAAAGGGAGGCGCTGATGAACCATTTGGTTTATAGGGATTTGGCGGATATAGCTCAGCGTCTGTCCGATGCAGCGGCGGTCCAGAATGACCGTTTCGCGCAGGCAGGCGCGTCTGTGGACGAGGCCGAAACGGGCCTGATGCAGGTGCTGCAGCGCCATCGCCGGACGACCATGCTGGAGGCCGAGTTGCGGGCTGCCGAGCGGGCGCTGGCCGACGAGATGAATGACGAGAACTGGGCGCGGTTGCAGGCCATTCAGGTTCAACTGCAAAACGAGCGACCGGAACTGGGCGAGGAAGTGGTGGACGGGCTTTAGCGCCACCAGGATTGTTTTTCTGCAAAGCGTATTAAGTGGACAGGGCAACTTGTCGGGGACGCGCGATGCAGGTCAGGCGAGACGAGTGATCGGGGACCTGAACGGGACGAGATGATGTGAACCGCGGGGCGTGGTGACCTGAAAAAGGGTCGGGCGCTGGCGCGGGTTTATGTGTTTGCGGGTGCGGATTTACGCTTTCGCAGCACGGCTTTGATAATCCGGCCGGAGGCGCATTGGCGCTTTCGCTCAAGTATTCAGACGGAGTGCCTCTCTATGGCGACAAAGACGGCAGAACAGACAGAAGCCCCGGAAGCAGCAACGGAGTCCAGCTCCGATGGTCCGCTTCTCGATATGTCGGATGCAGCCGTCAAAAAGATGATCAAGGCCGCCAAGGCGCGCGGCTTTGTCACTTATGACGAGTTGAACAAGGTGCTGCCTTCGGAAGAGTTTTCCTCCGAACAGATCGAAGACACGCTGTCCATGCTGTCGGAACTCGGCATCAATGTCGTCGAGAATGACGAGGCCGACGATAGCGGCGAGGGCGACGCCGAAGAAAAAGACGATGATGACGACGAGGAGGAGGGCACCTCGCGCTCCAAGGCCGTTGCCATTACCGGCCAGTCCTCCACCGCGCTTGACCGCACCGATGACCCTGTCCGCATGTATCTGCGTGAAATGGGTTCTGTCGAGTTGCTCTCGCGCGAAGGCGAAATTGCCATTGCCAAGCGCATCGAGGCCGGCCGCGAAACCATGATTGCCGGTCTGTGCGAAAGCCCGCTGACCTTCCAGGCCATCATCATCTGGCGCGACGAATTGCTGGAAGGCAAAATTCTGCTGCGCGACATTATCGATCTGGACGCGACATTCGCCGGACCTGACGCCAAGAAGATCGACCATTCTCAAGCCGCTCTGAATGGTGAAGCGCCGCCGCGTGTCGAGCCGGAAGAAGAAGAAGTCGATGACGATGGCGAAGAGAGCGACAATTCCATGTCGCTTGCCGCCATGGAAGCCGAGCTGAAGCCGAAAGTGCTGGAAAGCTTCGACAAGATCGCCAACGACTATAAGAAGCTGCGCAAGCTTCAGGACAGCCGCGTGGAAGCCGCCCTCAAGGGCGAAGACGGTGCCGACGCCAATGAAAAGAAATATCAGAAGCTCACAGCCGATCTGATCGAGGAGGTCAAAAGCCTCTCGCTCAACAACAATCGTATCGAAAGCCTTGTCGAGCAGCTTTATGCCATCTCCAAGCGTCTGATGGGTCTGGAAGGTCGTCTGCTGCGCATCGGCGAAAGCCACGGCATTCCGCGCGAGGAATTCCTCAAGCAATATTACGGCGAAGAGCTGGACCCCAACTGGATGCGCCGCGTCTCGCGCCTCAAGGGCAAGGGCTGGGCGAGCTTCACCAAGGATGCGCGCGATCAGGTCAAAGACCTCCGCATCCAGATCCAGACCCTGTCTGCCGAAACCGGTCTCGACATTGCCGAATATCGCCGCATCGTGTCAGGCGTGCAGAAGGGCGAACGCGAAGCCCGCATCGCCAAGAAGGAAATGGTCGAGGCCAATCTGCGTCTCGTCATCTCCATTGCCAAAAAATATACAAACCGTGGTTTGCAATTCCTCGATCTCATTCAGGAAGGCAATATCGGCCTGATGAAAGCGGTCGATAAGTTCGAATATCGTCGCGGTTACAAGTTCTCCACCTATGCCACATGGTGGATCCGTCAGGCGATCACGCGTTCGATTGCCGATCAGGCCCGCACCATCCGTATTCCTGTGCATATGATCGAAACGATCAACAAGCTGGTGCGTACATCGCGCCAGATGCTGCATGAAATCGGTCGCGAGCCGACACCGGAAGAATTGTCCGAAAAGCTCGGCATGCCTCTGGAAAAAGTCCGCAAGGTTCTGAAAATCGCCAAAGAGCCGATCAGCCTTGAAACGCCCATCGGCGACGAGGAAGACAGCCATCTCGGCGACTTCATAGAAGACAAAAACGCGATCCTGCCCATCGACGCGGCCATCCAGTCGAACCTGCGCGAAACCACAACCCGCGTGCTCGCCTCGCTCACCCCGCGCGAAGAGCGCGTGCTGCGCATGCGCTTCGGCATCGGCATGAACACCGACCACACGCTGGAAGAAGTCGGCCAGCAATTCTCGGTGACGCGCGAACGTATCCGCCAGATCGAAGCGAAAGCTTTGCGCAAGCTCAAGCACCCGAGCCGGAGCCGCAAACTGCGGAGCTTCCTCGACAACTGATCTTTGCTTCACCTCCCCCTTGAGGGGAGGTCAAAAAATCCTCTACGGATTTTTTGGGTGGGGGTCACTTCCGCTGAATACAAAAGCCCGGATCGTCTGATCCGGGCTTTTTGTTTCTCACACAACATACGCGACTTCGCCCGACTTGATCGGGGCATCCGCCTTCTTTTGTCCGCACCCGCTGACCAATCCGCTCTGGATCCCGGGGTCAAGCCCCGGGATGACAGCGGCGTTTGGATTGAGCGGAACGTTCAACCAACACCGTCTTGCCCCGACTTGATCGGGGCATCCATCTTCCATCTTGAGTGGCGGCAAAGATGGATCGCCCGATCAAGTCGGGCGAAGTCGGTATCTTGTGTGAAATGCGACTCACTTTTCTAACCTCCCCACACTCGCGCGTAGGCGCGAACAGCAAGGTGGGGAGAGGTAATAGAACGCACGAGACCAATCCTTCCTTTCACCTCCCCCTAGTGGGGAGGTCAAAACACGGAACGTGTTTTGGGTGGGGGGCACCGCCTCTTACACATTCCCCCGACGCTCATATAAACTCTCCGTCATCCCGGGGTTTGCCCTTGGGACCCACCTTTTCCGGCAAGGCCAATCCACCATGTTCCAGCCACCCCTCGTGCCCGACAGCCTCGACGTGCCCGCCCTCAAAGCCTTCGACACTTTCGCGCTCGTCGCCCTCGACATGGACCGCGCCGAAGAAGACTTCGCACTCGTCGATGCCAATCGCGACCACCTCGCCGACACATTCGGCCCCGCCAACCCGTGGCCGCAAGGTGTGGACCTGCGCATGAACCGCGCCGACGTCGCGTGGCACGAGGTTGAATTCCGCTGCCGCACGTCATTTGCCTATTGGATAGCCGAAAGCACCGCGCCCGCCGCGCCCCTCATCGGCTGCACCTACATCACCCCCAGCCCCCGCGCGGGCGACGACTGCGCCGTCTATTTCTGGCTGGACAAATCCCGCGCCTCCGACACCGCCCATGTCAAAGCAACGCTCGCAAGCTGGCTGCATGAAGGCTGGGGCTTTCAGGCGGTTGCGTTTCCGGGGCGGGATATTCCGTGGGCGGAGTGGGGGTGAAAAACACCTCATCCGTCAAGGCCGGACTTGATCCGTTAGTCCCACAGCTGATCTTAGGGATCAATAAAGTTAACTTCAGTATTCGCTAACTTAAATATCTCTTGTGAATATTGGTAGTGCGTTTGCCACTTGTTGTTTTCTTCGGACCGGTAATTAATAGCTGGAACAACTAAACGTTTTATCCCTGAAGCTACAATAGCTCTGGCGCAATCTGCACATGGGAATAAGGTCCCGTACATGGTCGCTCCAACTAATGAATGACTAGATTCGGCAGCCTCATAAATTGCATTGCGTTCGGCGTGCTCCAGTAAATAGTACTTCCACTCAGGGTTACTTGCTATTTTAAGGTGGCTGTCTTCGACCGAAAGATTAAGTGTCTTGGGTGGGCGATTTGATCCTGTTGCTATAATTGTGCCGTCGATGTTGACAATCACGGCGCCGACTTGTCTTTCTGGGTCGTGACTCTTTTTCTTTTCTTGCTCGCACAAAATAAGAAAGTGTCGATCTTTTTCGGTGAGGTGCATTTTGAACCTGAGAGTTTCTGACTTCTGAACTTAGTGAATTGGGGGGTGCTATGACATTGATTGTTGGAGATGAGCTTCAAAAGAACCTTTTTTTCTCTAACGGAGAGCCTCACAAAAGGGGCTCAAGTTTTGACCTCACGATAGGGGCTATTATTGATCATGAGGGAGTGGAAACAGAAGGGCCATTTGTTTTGCAGCCTGGGCATGTTGTGCAAGTTGTTTCGAATGAAGTCTTCAAATTGCCTAATACCGTTACAGGGCATGTAACTTATAAGACTAATCTTACTCGTGATGGCATTTGGGCACTTACTGTTGGCATTGTTGATCCGGGATGGAATGGACCCCTTACTACGACGCTCCTAAATTTTAGCAAAGTTAACTATTCCATAGCTAAAGGAGACGCGTTTCTTAGGGTAAGTTTTTTTAGGCATCAAGCTGTTGCCGATTTGAATCTACCCGCTCACGTAACCCCTGCCAAATATGCCATGGAAATAAGAAAAGCTGCGATGACTCGGTTTTCAGAAACATTTCTGAGTCAAGACGAGATGGCTAAAAAAGCGGGCGATCAAGCGATTGCGAAAATTCAAAATTCTGGGTTGATCTGGATCGCCTTTATAGGATTTTTGTTCACGATTATTCAGGTCACCGCGCCGGTGTTATCTAGTGAGGTGCAGTACTATTTTTCGTCTGAACGGTCTGAACTTGGTACGTTGATTGAGAGGGTCAAATCACTTGAAGCAGAGCGGGATGCCGTTGATTCTTCGAAGGGGTCATTGGAGCCGAAGAAAATGGGAGCAGTTTCTGCAGAAGAACAGAATGGGAAGCAGCAGTAACGCATATAGAGCGCAATGTTTGTTTTGGTTTCAGTTTAGCTAATTTGTGGGTGTTACGTCTTCAAATATCTTGATGTCCTGCTTGTCAAAAACCTCTCTGGACGTGCATCTATCCACCCGCTAAAACCCGCGCACCATCCCCTGTCGGCTTGCCGACCCTGTTGACGTGGAGTGCTGCCCCGATGAACCTCACCATGATGAAAGCGAAGATCCATCGCGCGGTGGTGACGCAATGCGATCTCAATTACGAGGGGTCGATTTCCATCGACAAGGATTTCCTGACCGCCACGGGCATCCTGCCCAATGAGCAGGTCGATGTGCTGAACATCAACACGGGCGCGCGCTTCACCACCTATGCCATCGAGGCGCCCGCGGGCACGCGCATGATCGGGATCAATGGTGCTGCCGCGCGGCTCGCCCAGCGCGATGACCTTGTGATCATCATCGCCTATGCGCAGATGACGCAAGCCGAGGCCGAGGCGCATCGCCCCGCCGTCTTGCTGATGGGGCCGGACAACGCCGTTCTCGACAAGGTCTGATTTTTGCGGGGATAGCGGGCCCCAAGATTTTCGTCCCCTGTGGCCGCCAAGCCCGAGGATAGGCGAGCGGTGAAATCCCCATGGGGATTTCGTGGATTTTTCTGGGCCGTGGGGTGTTGTCCGGTGTCCGCATAAGCCGGCATCAAAAAGAACAAGAAAAACGCTCGAACTCGTGCTGGAAACGCTCAATCTCTACAAGGAAATGATCGGATTTTGTGAGCGATTTTGTCCGATCTTAACAATTTGAACATTTCCGTTACCTGTCCCTTAAAGCCCTCGGCTCCATAAATGAGCCTCGGGGTCATGGCTCCGAAACCGGGTTTTCAGGAGTGCAGGGCGGATGCAAATAGTCGTTTTGGCGTCACAGAAAGGGGGATCGGGCAAGACCACATTGTCCGGTCATCTCGCCGTCGAAGCAGAGCGTAGCGGCTTGGGACCGGTGGTGTTGATCGACACCGATCCGCAAGGCTCGCTGTCGGATTGGTGGAACGCACGCGCCGCCGAGACGCCCACATTCGCGCGCGTCGCCATTGAAGATCTCGGCGACTGTCTTGCGCAATTGCGCGAGGCGGGTGTGAAGCTTGTCGTCATCGACACGCCGCCCGCCATCACACATTCCATTGCCAGTGTTGTCGCGCATGCCGATCTGGTGTTGATCCCCGCGCGTCCAAGCCCGCATGATCTGCGTGCTGTCGGTGCGACCATCGACATTGTCGAGCATTTCGGAAAGCCGCTTGTCTTCGTCATCAATGCCGCGACCGCGCGTGCAAAGATCACAGGCGAAAGCGCCGTCGCGCTCTCGCAGCACGGCACGGTCGCGCCCGTCACCTTGCATCATCGCGTGGACTTTGCCGCCTCCATGGTGGATGGCAAGACCATTGGCGAAATTGATGCGAAATCGAAATCGGCGCGCGAGATTTCCGATCTCTGGTCTTATGTTGCAGGTCGTTTGTCGCGCATGTCGGGTGCGGTGCAAGGCATGCCTGCGCCCGCGCGCATCACCACCGATCTCGGTGCCTTGTCGGCATTGTCTGCCGCGCCTGTTGCCTCGCCCGAAGTGGCGGAAGTCGAAGAAGTGCCTGTGCCGCAAGCACCGGATGAGACGGTGATCGAGCCGCCGCCTCTTCCAGAACCCGTGCTCGCGGCTGAACCTGCGCCGGAACCCGAACCCGAACTTGAACTCGAACTCGAACCAGAAGACGTTGTCGCTGCCATTCGCGAGGGTGCGTCGGTGGCGTTTGCGTTTGATCCCGAGCAGCTTTCCGAGTTGCGTTCTGTCAGTGTGCGTCCGGTGTCCGTTGCGCCGCCGCCTCCTGTTCCATCTCCCAAGCCTGTCTCTCATGTCGTGCGGGCGGATCAGGCTTTGCCGGATGGGCGGTCGAATGTTTTCGGGCGGCGCGGGCTTGATCGTGCGTCGCCGGTATCGGCCGCACAGCGTGTTGCCACGTCGCGTCAATATGTCGAGAAGCCCCGATGAGCCAGCCCAAATTCGCATCCATCACCGGCAGTCTTCTGGCCCGCAAGGGCGAGGCAGGGCCGTCGGCAGACCGTCGCGCTTTGCTGGAGCGTTGGCATCCGCAATCGGCGCCCACAGAGGTTGCTTTGCCGCCGCCGCCGCCTATGCCCAAGCCGCCGGTCGTGCCCCGCCCCGAGGCACCGCCCATGCAGGCGGTCGCCGCGCCGAAAGTGCCTGCGGCAGTAGCATCTTCTGCTTCGTTATCCGGCGCGAGTGTCAAGATCGCCTTGCGGATTTCAGAGGCTCAGCATTTCCGGATGCGGGTTGCGGCTGCGCAATTGCAGGTCTCGCGGGCTTCGCTCATGTCGGCAGCGCTTGACCATTATCTGGCCACCGTCTGCGCGGCAGGTGTTCCCGAATGTCGCTGCCTCAAAGCGTCGAAAGCCTGCGGCTGCATCTCGTAAGAGCGGCCACAGGCTTTCGTTTTAGTCCAGTGTTTTCAGGCTTTTATTCGATGCCAATGGTCAGCGACACGCTGGCCGAGACTTGCTGTGTGCCAGCCGCCATGGGCACGGATTCGCTGTCGCGCATGGCCATTGCCTTCACATAGACGGGCTGCTGGTAGCCGCCGCCTTCCGCGATATTGAGGACCGGTCCGAGTGCGACGCCCGATGCATTGGCATAGAGTTTTGCCTTGCGCAACGCGTCGAGCACAGCGGCTTCGCGGGCTTTGTCGAGCAGCTCTTCGGGGTTCTCGATTTCAAAGCGGATGCTGTCCACGCGGTTGGAGCCGAGCGTCACCAGCTTGTCGAGAATGCCGCCCAGTGCATCGAGTTTGCGCACAGTCACAGTGACCTGATTGGTCACCTGATAGCCGCGGATCACCGGTTCGTCGCGCGTGCCATCCGGCTTTTGCGGTGGCTGGCTATAGACAGGATGGACCGAGAATTGCGACGTGCGGATGTCGTCCTTCGCGATCTTCATGCCGTCAAGTCCGGCAAAGATGGCGTTCATGGCTTTGGTGTTGGCCGATAATGCTTCGGCGGCTGTTTTGCCTTCGCTGATGACACCGGAATCAAGATAGGCGATGTCGGGTCGGGCGCTCATCTCGCCGCTGCCGCTGACCGTCATGCTGCGGCGGGGGGCTGTGTCATCGGCGCGGGCGGCAGCCGACAGGGCCGGTGCGAAGAGCGTGCCAAGGGCGAGACCGATCGCCAATGCGGATGTTGCCAGGTGGTTTCTTTTAAGTTTCAGAGAGGACATGGTCCCGTGCTCCTGTTGCGTTAGCCGTTTCAATGTACCCATCCCAGCAGCATCCGTGCGGAATGGGACAAAATTGCGGCCATTTGTTTAGGAGGAGGACGGGAAAAGCGTTTTTTGGCTTCGATGATGCCAAAGTTTGTGGCATACCGTGGGCGATGCGTCGGGGGCCTGTAGCTCAGTTGGTTAGAGCGGACCGCTCATAACGGTTTGGTCGCAGGTTCGAGTCCTGCCGGGCCCACCACGCGTATCTTGCGAACCGGACGATTTTCGCAGGTCGAAAAAAGTGGCGGCGTGTCCGACGGTTAGCTGTGCAGACGTGCAAAATTGCAGTCTCAGAGACCGTGTGCAGACGTTCAATAGGTGCATTTGCGGCCCGTGTCTCTGGTCGCTCCAAACCGTTTCCCGGAACTATTACTGCACGCGAACAGAGACGGGTTTGCAGTCCGTATGACAGCGGATCGAACCGTGCAGTCCATATCTTATTGAGTCTCTAGCGCGCGCTGAAGGGCCTCTAAGCTCTCGCCGGCAACCCAAGCTTCTCGCGCTGCATCACCCAGCTTGAGGGTAAGTCGGTGAGACGGGTGACGCCAATTCCGCGAGGCAGAGTACCTGCGACGGCTGCCTCGACAATATCGGGAGCGAGGAAGGCGAGAGAGAGCATCATGTGAACGGATCGTCTGCTGCGTCCCTCGCGTTTGGCGATGGCATCTGCATCAGGGATATCGCCGGACGCAAGCTCATTGAGCCATGATCTTCCCTTTGAGATGGCTAGCACCAGTGTCGCTCTTGTTTCTGAACGGATCGGCCGTTGATCTACTCTGTCGGGGGCGATGATCTCTCGCCTTACGCGCGTTGGTTTGCGCGACCAGGGAAGCGTGATCATCTTGTGACCTGCGGATTCAGCGGCTTCATCAGTTAACCTGATCGTGACCTCGCCTTTGGCAATGATCACTTGATCGACGATTTGTTTGATGTGAAGCGGCGCGTCGCTCGGTTGGTCTGGAGAGATGACCTGTTCGAGTGACTGCAGAGCATTACTGACAAGCGTTTCGATCTCCCGGGCCGACACCCGGGCGACAGAACCCGCGTTATCCTTGCGGCCTTCCGTGAGAGCTCTACTGACATAGTAGCGATACCTAACGCCGCCTTTGTTGGAGTAGGACGGTGTCATAGTGTTGCCCCGATCATCGACGAGCCTCCCCAGCAGAAGTGCTTCGGACGCTGATCGCGTGGCGCGATGGACTTGCAAGTTTTTGGCAAGCATTGCTTGGACCTCCTCGAACAGGGTTGGATCGATGATCGGCTGATGCTCGCCGGGGTAGCTCATGCCTTTGTGGTTGATCTCGCCAATATATGTGCGGTTCTTGAGGAGGTGAGCCAAGGGTCCTTTCGTAAAAGGAATGTCGCCGATTGTCTGACCTGTTGCGAGAGCCCGTCTTCGTGTTCTGACACCACGATCATGGAGTTCTGCGAGAAGCGGAAGCATGGAGCCGAGAGCGAGATAGCGTTCAAAGATCATGCGAACGGTCTCAGCCTCGGCTTCATCAATCAGCAGTCTTTTGTCTTCGACCCGGTATCCAAGTGGTACAACGCCTCCAACCCAGATGCCCTTCTTCTTGGAAGCCGAGATTTTGTCGCGGATGCGCTCACCGGTAACCCCGTTGAGAAACGGACTTTTGCGGGCAACTACCGTAATTCGATGGTTCGCACTGATGCCGTTATTCGTACGCGTAGGTTGACGAGTGAGGAGGTCATTCGGGTTAACCGCGTACTCAAGGCGCGGGCGAAGCGGTATATCGCTGCCGGTAAAGAAGAATGGCTCTATCCAGAGACCTACACTTCTGAATCTTGGGCTGACATCCGTGATACTTTTTTGCCTCCCAAGGACGATCTTTGGCATTTTGGCGGCGAGATATACGCACGCTTCGAGAGTGGTGAAGTCCACTATCAGGACGCTTTTGGCAGAACCGAAAAAGAACGCGAGTTTCTGAAGAAGAAACTGTCAACGAAGACACTTCGTGCTCGCGATATTTGCGGTTGTGGGTCTGGTCGCAAGTTTGGCGCGTGCTGCGAACGCAAGCGTGTCGTACTCCGTCCCACATGGGAGGAGCGCAGCATCCGCGAGCGCAACTTAATGTTGTTCACAGGTATTTCAAATATTCTCGGCCTCACGGAAGATCGTGATTGGATTACTGTGCGTCGAGACATTACCGACGAAAAGATCAGAGACGTCTACGGTCTTTACGATGCCTTGTGGCCGCGTGAGACCAACTTGCTCGCTTTGCTGCCGAAGCCGGATGGTGAAGCGCGAGCGATTTATACCGGAGTTCTTCACCCTTCTGTCATTTCGAACTGCGCACTTGGCCTGCCTCTCTATTTTGACGAATTGCTAATTGAGCATCCCTTTGTTCATCCACGGGTTGTCAACAAAGAGTTCAGTCCGCTCGAGCACCCCAAAAAATATAGGCAGGAATTTCTGAAGTCAGTCATCTTGTTCTTGGCGATTATGCCGCTCGTTGAACAAGGGCTCGTCACCCTATTCCCCGATCCCTGTAACTTCGATTTTCACCTGCGCGATCAAATGCTGGCCATGGCCCAATTTCGATCACAAGGGTTGAAAGTTGATACAGAAGAAGAGACGCGTTTCAGAGAACTAGCGCGGGAAGACCATACCCTTGAGCAGCCGGAGAATTGTCGCCGGGTCGAGGCTATCGCCGCAGAGGACCCTGTGGAGGCCGAGCTTCCAGAGATCGCCCAACTTGGAAATCGCCGGCTTGTCGCGCTGCGTCGGCGGCGCGTCATCAAGAGCAGTATCGTGAGGCTGGGCCAAAGACGTCTGGATCAGCATATCGACCTCGGCGATCTCGAAGCCGATGTCTTTATAGCTGATATCGAGGTCGATCAGGGACTGAAGCTCGCGGGCGAGTTCGTCATTGTCCCACTCGCCCAGCTCGCTGATCCGGTTGTCAAAGATCCGGAAGGCGCGGAGTTCAGTCTCATTGAGATGCGTCACACGAATACAGGGCAGGATCTCCAGACCGAGTTCTTTGGCCACCAAATAGCGCGCATAGCCCGCGACAATGCGGTTATTGGCATCAATGATGAGCGGGACAATGAAGCCGACATTGCCGAAGCTCTTCTCGAGCAGGCGAAGCTGCTTCTTCGTATACCGCCGTGTCTGCCGGTTGGGCGGCAGGAGGTCGCCCAGCGGGATAAGGTCGATCTTTTCCGCCATCCACGGCACAGGGAAGCGATCATTGCGCAGCCGCGAGCGTTCATTGGAACGGTCGTCCCAATTGTTCTGCTCAATATTACGGAGATCTCTGTCTTCTTCTCTCTCATCCATAACAACACCGCCACTTTGGCTGTCGATTGGAGCCCACTGGGTACCAAAAGACAGCGATTAAAACCGCTGCCTTCCCGAAGCATCACAGCGACGAAATCGCTGACTGCCCTAAGTACCCTCCGTGGCGGAGAAGACACCTCTAAATAGAATTGTGTACCCATGCGTTCAAGTAAAAATTTTGCGTTCATCCGCCCGCCGAACAAATCGTTCCATGAGGAACGCAACTTCGCCCTTTTTTGACACCCTCTGTGTCAAGGGGAAATGCGACAGGCGCGATCCCCACATCAATTCCCCAGACGTATTTTTGTAGCGAAAATGCAAGTAAACAGAGGGACTTGGATTTGAATGGAGCGCGTGACGAATGTCGGCGACCTTGCGGTTGCTGACTTGCGAGTTACAAAAAACTCTTGCCATGACCGGCCCCTACAATGGCAGCAATGCCCGCTTGCGAACTCCCGGTCATCCGCGCCGGCGCTCCGAATCCATGTCCTCTGTCGGCCTGATTCGCACCCTTGCGGAACCACTGGACTTCCCTCGCGAAGGAAGCGTTCCTGTCGCTGCCGAGTAAAGGCAGGCTTATATGCAGGGTAGGGAGGGGAGCATGGATCAGGATACACGTAGTTTGGCGCGCCAACTTTTTGCGAGAGCGACCATGATCCTTGAACAGGCGCATGAGGTGTCGGTTACCGGCCAGTCGCCACGACTTACGGCTGATGGTGGAACGCAACAGGCGCTGGAACTATGCCGGATCGCGCGTGAGGTCTCGGCACTGGGAGAGGCGATAGAGGTCGTCATTGGCACCCGGATCCCGGGCCGTGGCCGCTAGAGCGGCAAATCGAACCCACCCATTCACACCAGACCCTATCTCTGATTTTAAACTCCACCGGCCTAATGCGGCGACGGCCTCAAGTCGACCTGCGTCAGCCTTTGGGCTTGCGCCCACCCTTGAGAGGGGCAGGGAACTTGGTGCCTGCCCGGGGTGGCGCAAAAAGGTCCGGGATTTTAACCGAGAGTGCGGCCGCGAGCCGTTCGAGGACCGCCACAGTCGGGTTTTCCATTTTCCGCTCCAACCGGCTCACATAGGTCCGGTCGATCTCGGCATCGACGGCCAAGGCCTCTTGCGACAGCCCCTGCTTGACGCGGAGCTTGCGGATGTTGTGAGCGACGATGTCCTGGGCACGCATGACTCAAACCCAGCATCTTGTAGCTTATTAAACCACGCACTATGGTCCTCATATTATTTTGAAACCACTTGGAACGCCGGGACTGGCCCGGCAAAGACGGGGAGAGATTGAGCATGATTGAGAAACGGAAACGATGGCGCGCGTTGCCCATACTGGGTGTCATGTGTCTGGGGCTGGCAGGCTGTGCGACGAGGCCTACCGCAAGCCAGATTGCCACGGCGGACTATGGGTCACGGCCGGGTCCAGAACATCAGCAGCTCATCAAGGACTGGTTTGCTGAGAGGCTTATCGATCCGACAAGCCCGCTCTATACGTTTCGGGGGCCGGTCAAGGGCTATATCGGAAAGAGCCCCCTTTATGGCACCGAGATGACCTTTGGCTGGGTCGTCTGCGGCACGGTCAATGCCAAGAACCGGATGGGCGGCTATACGGGCCGTGAGATCTTCTTCACGATTTTCAATAACGGCAAGCTCAAATTTGCGATCAGCGGCATTACCGCAGAAGAGCTCTGCGGCAGGGCGAGGGTTTGAGCATGGTAAAGCTTGAAAAGCTGATAGCACCCGGCGAGACCGTCATCTACCGGGCCCGCTTTGGCGGACAGCGCCTGTTTCTCGACCTTGTTCTCATCGCACTGGGGCTCGCTTCCGGTGCTCTTCTAGGCCCTGGGATCATTGTGGTAATGCTGGTTCTCGCCTCTATGATTTACCGAGAGCGAAAGCAGATCATTGTGGTCACCAACCAGCGGGTCCTGCATGTACATAGCCGCTGGTCGGGTCTCAAGATCGATGAGATCAACCTGCGGCAGGTCGAAAGCATCCGGGACAATGGTCAGCGCATCACTATCGTCGGCAGCGGCGGCACAAAGCTCGTCCTGCCCCCCTTCCTCGCTGATCTTAGGGGGCTCGGCCATGCTATCCGAAGCGGGGATATAAGCGGCGCAACTGTGCCGACTGCCAATTCCCCTCTCTAGGGATATTTTGTCGAATACCTCAGGCATCACGAGATTGTGCGTTGATGGATTTATTGTCGGCATCAGCCGTCATCGTTCGATCGATCGATTCGGTTCGAGCGGGCGGCTATCGGTTTTGTTTAGTGGCGAACCCGCCATCAGATGAAGCCAGAGTTTGTAAGTCCGAATGCTCAGACGTTGGAATGGGTTGGGATGCAGATCGCGTTTCAAGTACCAGCGAGAAAAAAGCTGCTGTCCATAAAGAGGGGCAAGCCGTTTGACGCGCGATTGTGACGGAGCAGATGGAGGGAAATTGCGCGTTGTCCGGCCAAGCCCATATTTAGCTAGATTGTTGGCGGCGTTCAAAAAAGCGGTACAGCGGCACAAAGACTATCGCAATATACCATCCGTATAGATATGAACCAATGAGGCCAAATATAAATCCAGATAATGTTAACCACTCAAATCCCGGCAACAGAGGTGCCCAAGCTTCGTGCATATGAAATTTTGCGGGTGCAAGTAAGCCGAACGCAATGCAGAGCAAGTACGAAATCGCAATGAACAAAGATAATGCTTGGCCTAGCGATGCAATTCGTATTGATCTAGAAGTCGTGCTCACTTCTGCCATAATGCTCTCCTCCGGAAATTTTTTGTTGAGATGTTGTCGACAAATCAGTCTGCCGCTGAATGCGGCGACCATTTAGATGCGCCTACCCGTACGATTGATTGGCGCGGCGCTGTGTATTTTGTAGCGTTGCAAGCGTCGGCTCACAGTTTGGAAAAACCTTGAGAGCAAGCCATTCGCCGTCAGGGTTTAGTGGTGTCAGGTTGTGCGCCATCGCTGCCATGCATTGAACCTGGCCCGGCGCCTTGCATCATGCCCTGACCCGAACCCTGCATTATGCCTGACCCTGACCCCTGCATCATGCCGGAATTCATTCCGCCCATACCGCCTGTTTTCGACATGAAGGTCAGCCCAACCAGGGCAATCAATGCAAGTATTGCCAACCACGTACCAAGAACAATTCCAAAGCTCTTGATACGCCCATCGGCCTTTGACGCGGCAAACAAAACGAAAAAACTCAAAGTCGCGAGTACTGTTCCGTGAAGTAGTGCTCCGAAAAAGGGAAACATGTGCATCTGACTATCCGATCTCTAAATTTTTGTTGCGCAAGGCCATCCCGACCGACCGCTGAACGGTCAAATCCAAATATTGCGCTGTGTGACGCTAGGCTCAAGACGCTCCAATTGAAATTACGGAAAATACTTATGGATGCAGCACTCGCTTGGTATCTGAGTGCACCCCTTCAATGGACGTCTTCCTGCCATTAATCACGCTAAGCTTATATGCATGAGTGCGCCTGCAAGCTCTAGGATCTCCTAGCGATGGCGCCAAATTTTGCAATCGCGGCGCCCTTCATTGGCTCTCGCCCCACATCATGCCATGCACGTGGTAGTGATGGACGTAGCGGTTCGGATTTTCCCAGACTTGTGCTGCTGAATAAGTGGCGATGTCGACGATTGCTGTGACGCGAACCCGGGATGCGTGCAATATTTCTAAGACACATCCGAAATCTCTTTTTGAGCGGTATAGGCTGGCGTAATTTGCACACTAATCAAGCAAACATTGCTTCGTCTCTGATCTGGATCATTATCGCGGTACCAAGAGTTATTACTAAGCGGTGGCCTAATTACGCAGGCGCAGATTTTACCGCGACTGTTAGATGCGGTCACGGCCGGAACGCAGGGCGGCGTCCACTCGCCCAAGCCGGGGAGTGATCGCCATGCGCGCAAAAAAGTCCAGGCGTGCTTGGTGTCTGTCTATTTTTAAGAAGTACGCAGCAAGAGGTTGGGACGTCATCGAATATTTTTTCATGCGGTGGACGGGAGAGTTCCATTGGTTGAGAACGTTGCGGCGTTATCTGCTCTTCATGGCTGTGGGAAATCTCATCTGGGAATTCGCTCAAATGCCGCTTTATACACTTTGGGAATCTGGCAGCGCCGGCAAGATCGTGGTCGCCGCACTTCATTGCACTGCCGGAGATATTCTCATCGCAATGAGCGCGCTCTTGGCGGTATTGTTCTTGATCGGAACCAGCCATTGGCCTGCGGTGGGTTACAGACCCGTGGCCCTGGCTGCCATCACAATGGGCATCGGCTACACCGTCTTTAGTGAATGGTTGAACATCGACGTGCGTGCGGCGTGGGCTTATAGCGATCTGATGCCGATCATTCCGGTGATCGAAGTGGGTCTGTCGCCGCTGGCTCAATGGATTGTATTACCGAGCCTCGCCTTCTGGTTTGCTGCATCAAAGAAGGGCGCAATATGAATGCCTCAGGACTGCAAGTCGGAAATTCCAATTAGAGATCGACCGTTGTGACTGGCCTACGAATGGGTCAACTATTTGAAAGGAAGCCAGTGACTGAAGTTCATGACCACAAATCCCGGCAAAGCGAATCTTCTACTAAGTATGAAAAAAACAGCCTGACCCTCGCCAGTGCAATCGCCATGGGCACCGGCGTGATGATCGGCGCGGGCATCTTTGCGTTGACCGGCCAGATCGCCGAACTCGCCGGTCCGATCTTTCCGCTCTCGTTCGTCGTCGGCGCGGTAGTGACTGCGTTCAGCGCCTATTCCTATATCAAGATGTCAAACGCCTTTCCGTCTGCGGGCGGCATCGCGATGATCTTGAAGAAGGCCTACGGGCCGACGACGGTCGCGGCTGGCGCGGCGCTCCTGATGGCGATGTCGATGGTCATCAGCGAAAGCCTCGTCGCGCGTACCTTCGGAACCTACACGCTGCGGGCGTTTGGCGGGGATCCCGACAGCGTTCTCGTGCCGGTTCTCGGCGTGGGCCTGATTGTTTTCGCCTATCTCATGAACGTTTCCGGAAACCGTTCGGTAGGGCTTTTTTCCATCGTCATGGCCGTGCTCAAGGTTGGGGGCATCGCGCTGTTCGGTGCGGCCGGTCTCTGGGCGAGCGGCATATCTTTCGAAGCCGCTGGCGGAGATATGGGTGTCGGGGGCTTCGTGGCGTCGGTCGCGCTTTCGATCCTTGCCTTCAAGGGATTTACGACTATTACCAACAGCGGCGGCGAGATCACCGACCCGCACCGCAATGTTGGCAGGGCGATCGTCTCTTCCATCGCGATCTGCGTTGTCGTCTATTTGCTCGTCGCCTTCGCCGTCGGCTCCAGTCTGCCGCTCGACCGCATCGTCGCGGCGAAGGACTATGCGTTGGCAGAAGCAGCCCAGCCTGCGCTTGGTCAAACAGGCTTCTACCTGACGGTGGCGCTTGCGCTAGTGGCCACGGCATCCGGTTTGATCGCCAGCGTCTTTGCTGTCACGCGGATGTTGGCGATGCTGACTGACATGAGGATGATCCCACACAGCCATTTCGGAATGCCGGGTACGATCAAGGATCACACACTCGTCTACACCGTCGTGATCGCAGGCTTTCTGACAGTCTTCTTTGACCTCAGCCGGATCGCCTCTCTCGGCGCCTTCTTTTACCTGGTGATGGACATCATCATCCACTTGGGCGTTTTCCGGCATCTCCGCCAGGAGATCAGCGCGCGTGGTTGGGTGCTGCTGACGGCCATCGTGCTTGATGCATTGGTGCTCGCCGCTTTCACTGCGATGAAGTGGCAATCTGACCCGCTCATCGTCGTAATCGGCATCGTCGGCATGGCGCTGGTGTTCATGTTCGTGAGGGTTTTCCTCGCGCGTAATCCGCTGAGCGAAGGTAATCATGATCACCATGAAAAATAGCTTGACCTTCTAGTTGCTGGAGGGGGCAGGCTTTAAACAAATCAGATGAAAGTTGGCAGGACATGGATCACGATCATTCACACGCAAAGCCCACCATTCCAGCGGGTGCCAAAACGACCAAGGACCCGGTCTGCGGTATGACGGTGGCGATCAGCCCCGATACGTGCCACGCGGAGTTCCAGGGCAAGTCCTTTCATTTTTGCTCTGAAAAATGCCAGACGAAGTTCAAGGCAGATCCGTGGTTTTATGCTTCGGGTCGCGCTGCCGGACGCAAGGCGGTTGCACCAGCTAACGCTCAATACACCTGCCCGATGCACCCCGAGATCGTCCGCGATGCGCCCGGCGCTTGTCCGATCTGCGGTATGGCGCTCGAACCGATGTTGCCCTCGGACGAGCCCAGTGAGGAGCTCACCGATTTCACCCGCCGGATGTGGATTTCGGCGGTCGCCGCGGTGCCGCTTGTGATTCTGACGATGGGTGAATTGGTCGCCCTGCCGGTACGCGACTGGATCGGGCATCAGACAGCCAGCTATCTCGAGTTTGTGCTTGCGACGCCGATCATTCTTTGGGCGGCCCTACCATTCTTCAAGCGTGGTTGGGACTCTGTGGTGAACCGATCCCCGAACATGTGGACGTTGATTAGTCTTGGCGTGGCGGCGGCCTATCTCTACTCACTGGTGGCGACTTTTTTGCCGGGTGTGTTCCCAGATGCCTATCGAATGGGCGAGGGCGTCGGCACCTACTTCGAAGCGGCGGTTGTAATCGTGGCGCTGGTCTTCGTTGGTCAAGTGCTCGAACTGCGCGCCCGCGAACGCACCGGCGACGCGATCCGTGCACTTTTGGACCTCGCGCCTAAGACCGCCCGACGCATCCTCCCCGACGGCACGGAATACGACGCACCGCTAGAAAATGTAATGGAGGGCGACCGGTTGCGCGTCCGCCCGGGTGATGCGGTCCCTGTCGACGGAACGGTGATCGAAGGCCGTTCGTCTCTGGACGAGAGCATGCTGACTGGCGAGTCGATGCCGGTGGAAAAGGGTCCTGGCGATGCAGTGACGGGAGCCACAATCAATAAGAACGGCAGCCTCGTGATCGAAGCTGGCAAGGTTGGGGCCGACACGGTGCTGTCGCAGATCGTGGCGATGGTGTCGAATGCGCGCCGGTCTCGCGCACCCATTCAGGGATTGGCTGACCGGGTCTCGGCTGTGTTCGTCCCGACTGTGTTGGCCATCGCGATTGTCGCATTCGTTGCCTGGATGATCTTCGGTCCAGAACCCGCGCTAATCTTTGCTATCGCCGCGGCGGTTTCGGTGTTGATCATCGCCTGTCCTTGCGCGCTTGGATTGGCGACACCGATCTCGATCACTACGGCAGCAGGGCGCGGCGCGCAGGCGGGTGTTCTGATCAAGGATGCCGAGGCTCTGGAACGCATGGCGGCCGTCGATACGTTAATCGTCGACAAGACTGGAACGTTGACCATGGGCAGGCCAAAGCTGACCGACACCATCACGCTGGGGGATATGCTGGACGTCGACTTATTGTCCCTTGCTGCAGCGCTGGAACGTGGATCAGAGCACCCTTTGGCTGAGGCGATCGTTGAGGGGGCCGAAACGCAAGGCGCCACTCGTCAGGAAGCCGCAGATTTCGAAGCGGTCACCGGTAAGGGCGTGCGCGGCAAGGTAGGCGGACACACAGTGGCGCTTGGCAATGCCGCGATGATGCAGGAGATGGGGCTAGATACAGCCCAGGCAGAAGCAAAGGCGGACACTCTACGTGCGATGGGCAAGACCGCGATGTTCGTCGCGGTCGATGGTGCGCTTGCCGGCATTGTGGCGGTGGCCGATCCAATCAAGGACTCGACCGCGCTGGCGATCAAGGAACTTCATGCGCTGGGGTTACGCATCATCATGGCGACCGGCGACAACGAACGCACGGCGCAGGCGGTGGCAGGTAAACTCGGCATCGACGAGGTGCGCGCTGGGGTGTTGCCCGAAGCCAAGAAAGACCTGATCGACCAGTTGCGTCGTGAAGGGCACAAAATTGCTATGGCGGGAGACGGGGTCAACGATGCGCCGGCACTCGCTGCAGCCGATGTCGGTATCGCCATGGGTACCGGGGCGGACGTGGCGATGGAGAGCGCGGGTATAACGCTTCTCGGCGGCGACTTGATGGGCATTGTGCGAGCGCGCAAGCTGGCCCGCGCCACCCTGCGCAACATCAAGCAGAACCTGTTCTTCGCCTTCGCCTACAACACTCTCGGCGTGCCGATCGCGGCGGGATTACTCTATCCCGTCACCGGACTTTTACTGTCGCCAATGATCGCGGCAGCGGCAATGAGCCTGTCATCGGTGTCGGTTATCAGCAATGCACTGCGGCTGCGACGTGTCGATCTGTAACCCGTCAAGAACGATCGCCTATGTTTTGCGAGAAGACGGTTCTGATGCGTCAGCTTAGCGAGACACTATGTTCTCACTGGGAACACGAAGTGCCTACAATTGTTGCCGTGGACATCGGCGTTGCAGCGGTCGCGCGCTGGGCGGTTTCCTCGGTCGAGTCTGCCGCTGGTAGAATACCTTGACCGCTTGCTTCAGAGGACCGAAGTAGCGTAACGGCCCACAAGATCGCGCTTGAAAATGTTGCAGCCGGGATCGCTGTCGCTAGGATGACCGCTGCCGTGCTGTACAAACAATTCGCCACTATTGGCTCGAGCTTTATGATGTTTGGAAAGTTGCCGCCTACTGTGCTTGAAAACTCGAAAGCTTCCATACCCTCATAGCGACGGGGACTTAACGTGATCACATCGACCTTAGAACATTTTCGCTAGGCGAATCCCAATGTTGCGATGGTCAAAACAACATAGCGCCCCGTCTTAGCGATTGTGACAAGCACAAGAAACGCAGGAAACGGCTCGCGCAATACTCCGGCGATGATGGTCAGCGGATCGCCGATAATTGGCACCCAGCTTAAAAGTAGCGACCACTTTCCATAGCGCCGATACCAATTTTGCGCGCGCTCCATCTTGGTTTCACTTGCCGGAAACCAAGGGCGGTCGCGGAACCGCTCGATACCGCGTCCGAGCGACCAGTTGATTACCGATCCTAAGGCATTGCCGACGCTTGCGACTGTAATGAGCAGCCACGGCGAATAATCTGCTAGCAACAATCCGACCAGCACCGCTTCTGACTGCATAGGCAAGATGGTCGCAGCAGCGAACGAGGCCAAGAACAGACCCGTATAGACGGTGATATCGGTCATCACGCTGTTTTGTCCGAACCGGATTTGCAGCGGCACGTCATGCCGAGCGAGGCCATTTGGGGTGTTCGCTGTCGATTACATAGGCGTGTGCGTGTCTGCGTCCGCTGCCGAAGCCAGCCGCTTCGGAGATATGTGGATGGCCTTCATCGAGCGTGTCATGGACGTGCTCGATCACATCAGCGTCGCGCGACGGCCAAAGCTGCATCGCTACGAACACAGATACAGCCGCCGTCAGGCCGAGCGCGGCAAAGGTGAAAGGCAATCCGGCTGTGGCACCGAGCCAACCGGCAACAGGATAGGTAATCAGCCAACAGGCATGAGAAAGCGCAAACTGCGCAGCAAAAAGTGCGGGCCTATCCTCTGGCCGCGAAGATCGGCGCAATAGCCGCCCGGAAGGCGTTTGCGCTAGCGAGTAGCCTAAGCCAAGGACGAACCAGAGCGGCAACAACCATCCGAAACTTGGTACCTGTGTGCCGACAAATAATCCGATGACGAGAACACTGGCACCGGCGAGCATAGCTTTCCGATCCGGCATGTCGTCCAGAAGGCGAGGCAGGAGCAGCGCGGCGATCATTGATCCGCTGCCGAAGGCTGCGAGGGCGATTGCCGTGGCACGTTGTGTCAGGCCAAACTCTGCCTGCACCAGCACTACAGTGTTGACGATCACCATGGAACTGGCGGCGGCTATGGCCAGATTAAGCGCGAGAAGTCCGCGCAAGCGCGGCGTGGCGAGATAGATGCGCAAGCCGCGTGTGGTGCGATCATAGATACGACGATGCTCGATCACCTTTGGGCTCGGCAAGACGACGGATACAACAAGCGCTGCCGACGCGAGGAAACCGATTGCTGTACCTGCGAATAAATCGTGGAAGCTGATGACGGTGAGCAAAGCTGCTGCCAGCATTGGGCTGGCGACGCTTTCAAGATCATACGCCAGACGCGAGAGAGACAACGCTCGCGTGTATTCTTTTTCGTCTGGCAAGACATCGGGAATGGTTGCCTGAAAAGTCGGCGTAAATGCGGCCGATGCTGATTGCAGTATGAAGATTAGAGCATAGACTTCCCATATCTGCGTCACAAATGGCAACAACACGGCTACCCCCGCCCGCACCAAATCAAGTGTAACGAGCATGGTTCGGCGCGGCAGGCGTTCAGCGAAAGCTGCGGCGATCGGTGCCACGCCGATATAGGCAATCATTTTGATGGCGAGAGCGGTGCCAAGCACTTTGCCCGCATCAGCACCGGCAAGGTCGTAGGCCAGCAATCCGAGCGCGACAGTGGCGAGACCCGTGCCGACAAGTGCTATGACCTGCGCCATTAAGAGGTGTCGATAAACGCGATTGGCGAGAACCTTTAGCATGGCGGCAAAATATCCTCACAGGTACTTGGTGATTTCCTTGAACTCGTCGATTGAGCGGCGCTGTTCTCGCGCCAGCTTTCCAACTACTTCTTCAAGGCAATGGTCGAGGTGGTCCTGAATCAGGGTCTTCTTAGCTGAAGCGATTGCCTTTTCGACCGCATGAAGCTGTTGGGCAATGTCATGACAGGACCGTTCCGCCTCGATCATCTCGATGACGCCTTTGAGGTGTCCATCGGCGCGCTTCAGCCGATTGACGATATCGGTGTGTGTGGCATGGAAGTGAGCATGATCGTTCATGACTTGATACTATCCCCCCGGGGGGGATAGTATCAAGTTGCCAGTTGGCAAGAAAATTCCGAAGTGACAATTGTTTTGTAAGAGATTGAGTTAATAGTCGTTGAGAATGTCGAATTGGTTCCACAGCACAGTTTTTTGCCTCGTCATCGCCTTCGCGATGACGCTCGGGACATTGTCGTCCACAATCGCAATCTCCGCCTCACACAATCCAATTACGCTCGCCGCAGCCCAAGCGGCCCGTCATGCCGAACTGGCGGTACAGGTTGAGGCTCACGGGCACGATCATGACGACGGCATTGAAGACGAACAAAACCCCGGTCATACCCACGGACATAATCAGGCTGATCATACTCACGAGACTGCAAGCGCGCTGCCGACCCTCGCACAGCCTGTGCGACCGATAGGACAGAGCTGGTTGGTCCCTGCGTCCGTGTTTGCCGACCTTGACACACGCTTCCGATTAGAACGCCCACCGAGATTGACCATCATTGCCTGATCGCGGCCACTCGTGTGGCCACCCTCAAAGATGACGATTGGAAATCTCATGCAAGGACCCTTCTACGAGGGGCTGTTGCGCGCGCATGTTTTGCGCTGGCGGCTTGCTCTTCCCATATTTTTGGCAATTCTGACAGTGCCACTTCTCGGCGGCACGGCTATCGCGCATGCCGTTGCAGAAGGCGACAAGGGCTACATTCAGGAAATCACCGGCATCAATCTCTTGCCGTTCATCTACCTCGGCGCCAAGCACATGGTGACAGGATACGATCATATTCTGTTCCTGTTTGGCGTGATCTTCTTCCTTTATCGGATGAAGCACATCGGCCTCTACGTGAGCTTGTTCGCGCTGGGCCACTCCACCACCATGTTACTCGGCGTCTACTTCAACGTCGGAATTAATAGCTACATCATCGATGCGATCATCGGTTTCTCTGTCGTCTACAAAGCCCTCGACAATATGGGTGCCTTCCAACGCTGGCTCGGTGTTCAACCGAACACCAAGATCGCGACGCTGATCTTTGGCTTTTTCCATGGCTTCGGCCTTTCGACAAAGATTATCGAGTACGACATCTCTCCCGATGGGTTGGTGCCAAATCTCCTTGCCTTCAATGTCGGGGTCGAAATTGGCCAACTGCTCGCACTTGCTGTCATCCTGATCGTTATGGGTTACTGGCGGCGGACAACGAGCTTCTGGCGTCACGCTTACACCGCAAACACTGCCATTATGACTGCCGGGTTCGTGCTGATTGGATATCAGCTCACCGGCTGGGTCATCTCTTGAACATCCGCAAAAGGAAACTTCGAATGTACAATACCGACATCCCGACCCGCGCCGAACTGCCAACATCTAAGCAGCTTCTTCGCTCCACTTTCATCGCCATCGTCTCAGCTGTGGTGATCCTCGTAACCGTCGTCCTACCAGCAGAATATGCCATCGATCCAACCGGCATTGGACGCTCGCTTGGCTTGGCTAAAATGGCCGAGATCAAAATCCAGCTCAAAGAAGAGGCGGAGCTGGATCGCGCACGTATCCAGAAAGATAGCGCACCTGCTGGGATACCTTCGAAGGACGAGCGATCAAGCCTGCTGGGGAATATCTTTGCACAACTCGTGATCGGCTCGGCTGCTGCGCAAGAAGCCTTGGCCGCGCGATCCGATGAAGTCTCAGTCACCTTGAAGCCGGGCGAAAGCGCGGAAATTAAGCTGACGATGAATGCGGATGCCCGGGCGAACTTTTCTTGGACAGCTGCGGGTGGCGTAGTGAACTTCGACTTGCACGGCGATGGCGATGGGCAATCGACGAGCTACGAAAGAGGCCGTGCCGTTTCTAGTGCCAAGGGAGTGCTGGAAGCAGCCTTCGATGGCAATCATGGTTGGTTCTGGCGTAATCGTGGACAGGCAGACGTAACAATCACGTTGCGCACAAATGGCGATTACGCCGACATCAAGCAGATGTTCTGAATACGCCCTATGAACCCGCTGCCGCTGTGGCGGCGGGTTCAAATTGTCGGACTGAGCAAGCAATCAAAGTTTGTCTTGTGAGCGTATTTTACAAGAATCAAGTAAATGGTTCTATGATTTATTTCAGCGGAGCCGCCATGAGACTTTACGCCTTCAGTTGTGACTCTATTCCATTGATCTCTATTCCAAGCTGAAGGGGATTGTCACTGTTGAAGTGCGAAGGTCTTTCAAAATCGTAATTTCATAGTTTCTCGGATACTTCGCGTGGTCCACAGTCGCGGAAATTGCTTTGCCTTTGCTCTGTTGCTCGGCCAAACCAATAGCGCCCTCAAGTGTTATCTTTGAACGCTCGATATATTTTTTCTGAGATATGACCTGACGTTTTGCCTGCTGATTCCACTTGAACTTTGAGGACACGACAGCACCAGAGTTCGCATCGATAGTAACTCTTTTCGTAGAACTTTTGCTGATTAACTTCACCACGTATACGGGCCCACTGGAAGTCGTTTTGCCAACAACTTCGGAAGGGGTTCCGCTAACTTGCTTGCGCGCAATCTCGACAGCTTGTGCAAGTGATAATTCAGTATTGAGCGAAACTTGATTGTTCGACGGTGTGGCGCTCTCATTCTGAAATGATTTCGCACAACCCGTCAGGGCCAATGCCATTGCGATACTGGCAATTGCTGTAATCCGTACTTTATTTGTCATCTTGCTTCTCACTAAGAATGAATTCCGCTGCAATCTGCCTAGGCAGATGCGGACATGAAAATGGATACGTCGCCCAACTCTTGTTGGTCGTGGTTTTGGAATTTTGCGTCTGATAGGTATCGGCGTATCAGCGTCAGGCGCCAAGTTACCGATGCATTGGCATCAAAAGAAAACCGCACCTGTGGATATGGCGGCCGTTCCTTGACGCAATTAGGCAGCGATAATTGGGGGGGAAAGTTCCGGGCTGCAGACACGGTCATTCATTTTGTTGACCGAAATTGCAAGCCAACCGGAGCCACTGGCCGAGTTGCTCCAACTCGTCGCTGCTGGCATGCACGCAAGATTGTGCAGGCAGTTTAAGCCTTCAGCGCAATTGGCCGACGCGTCATTGCTTTGTTGATCGCCCGAGTCTGGGGGGGTCGGGAGTGTTCTATCAAACGTACTGTCTGCGTGGAGATACTCGGTATGACCAGTGAGTTTATGTACAGATTCCACGCCGCTCGGCAGCACTCCACCCAGGACGGTGAGTACCGTGAGGACGATCAAGAGGTGTTTAAGCGCATTCCGAAGCATTTTGCGAATGTAGGGATCAAGTTTTTTTAAAGCAAGCCCGCAAAAAAGTCTGCAAGCTCACTCGGACATTACGAGAGCGTTAGTTAAATTAAGTTGCGTTGCTGGGCAAACGCAGCATAGAAGGTTCTAAGCAGTTGGCCTGTTTGGCTCAACGGATGGAATTGCACGAGTATTGCGCTTCGATGTTTAGACGCGGATTTATCGTTTTGGCTCTTTTTGTCGCAGTGCTTGCAAATAGCACTGGGGCTGTCGCTATGTGCGCGCCAAGCGATGCCGTGTGTAAGAGCCTACAATCATCTGCCGAACTCGGTTCGTTTGATGAAAAGGGTAACGAAGGACTTTTGGAGAGCGATCTCCTCGAGAGCGCTTGCAATTCTTCTCATCAATTGGGGCTTGGTTCCGCGTCGGATTTCTGTCCGACTTCTGACGTGAAATCCATGGAACGGTATTTTACCTGCCATTGCGCGTGGTCTGGATCTGAACCCGCTCCCAATCCTGAGCCACCTTCCGCCTGAAATGAGATGCCTTAGCGAGTTGGCGTTAGCGCCGACTTTTGCGTCGCACCTATTTTCAGGAATAAACCATGTTACGTGCTATTCAGGCAGCGTTTCTGTCCGTTGCTCTATTTGTGCCGGTTGCTGCAAAAGCGGCTGAGCTCATCACGGCTGATCACGCTATCGTTCTGGCCATCAATGTTGACCCTTCAATCAAAGCAGCAGAGGCAGGCGCAGATGCTTCGATGGCAGGCTTCAGGCAAGCCGAGAGATTGCCCAATCCGACAGTCGGTATGGAGATAGAAAACTTCGGCGGGAGTGGTTCGGTCGCTGGCCTGCGGAGCGCGGAATACACACTGGCCTATGGTCAAACCGTCGAGTTGGGCGGGGATCGTGGCGCACGCAAAGCCATGGCGAGCGGTAACGTCAAACTTGCGAATGCGCAACTGGTCATACAACGCCTCGATACTGCAAAGTCAGTACGTGATGCCTACATTGTCGCCTTATCAAACGAGGCAAAACTGGAACTAATTCGTGAGCGCGTTCGCTTTGCACAACACATTATCCGCGCGGTCAATCAGCGTGCAAACAAAGGTCGCGACTCTGCGATGGCCGTGCATCAGGCTCAGGCGAGTATCGCGCAAGTCGAAGCGGACCTTGTGCAAGCTGAACGCAACTATCAGCAATCCCGTATGCAACTTGCGTCACTTTGGAATGGTGTTGATGACGGCTTTGTTTTGGACAAGTCGGCGTTTCGCGAGCCAGCTAATGATGTAGGCATCGTCCCAGCGGTAGCAGAGCAGAGCTTCCCCGATTTGGAATTATACGAAGCGCTTTCAAATCGAGCGAGCGCCGGGATTAAGCTTGAGCAAGCGCGCGCGATTCCCGATCCTGAGTTCAGCGGCGGGATCAGGCGCTTTGAAGGCACCGACGAAACGGCTTTTCTTGTTGGCGTATCGATCCCATTCCCTGTTCTCGATTCAAATCGGAACAATATAGATCGGGCGCAATCGGAACTCCTTCAGGCTGATCTATCCAAAGTTTCCGCCCATCGCAAGCTCACTCAGCAGTTGGCGGTTGTGACCGCTGATCGTGATAATGCACGAATTGAGATTTCCACTCTCAGGGCAAACGTGATCCCGCAAGCGGAAGAGGCACTCCGTCTCGCCAAGAGCGGTTACGACCAAGGCGCATTCTCGTATTTGGAAGTAACAGATGCCTCACGCAATCTGAATGTCGTTCAAGAACGCCTGGTTGAGGCACTTCAGAGATATCATATCAGCGAGACAAGCATTGCTCGCCTGACAGGGCAGAGCACGAGCGCTACCGCGGCACCACGTCCGTAAGCCAACAATATCATGATGGTGGATCAACACGCTCCGTCGTCGCCTTTTCACAAACAGATTTAATGCCGCAGCGCCATTCCGTGAGCGCAGCGCATTTCAACAATACCCGGCAATAGGAGAAAGAATATGACGAGACGAAATCTTACGGTGATTGCTCTGGTGCTTTTGCTTATTGGCGGCGGCTATTGGTACTTCGCAGGAAGCGATGACCATGAGAGCGCAGACCACGCGCATACTGAGGCAGGTGGCGAAGATGAGCACGGTGCAGAAGAAGCCGATTTTGAACGCGGACCGAACAACGGGCGCCTGCTCAAGAAAGATGACTTCTCTCTGGAGATTACAGTTTTTGAAAGCGGAGTGCCGCCACAGTTTCGAGTCATTGCCTATGTCGATGGCAAGCCAATCGATCCATCTACTGTGCAGCTTTCAATGGAGTTGACCCGGCTTGACGGCGAAGTAAACCCGTTCACGTTTGTTGTAAAAGATGGCGTGCTGGTGGGTGATGGAACGGTCGAAGAACCACACTCGTTTGACGTCAGGGTGAAAGCTCTCCACGACGGGCAGACGTATGATTGGGCGTATGATTCATACGAAGGCCGGACAACGATCAATGCGGAAGCCGCCGATAATTCCGGTCTGAAGGCAGAGCCCGTTGGTCCCGCGACAATACGCGAAACCATTGCCCTGACAGGGCGAGTCGCACTCAACCCAAACACGACCGCCGAACTCAAAGCGAGGTTCCCCGGCATTGTCCGTAAGGTAAATATGGAACTCGGTGCGTTGGTCAATGCAGGCGATGTGCTTGCCACAATTGAAAGCAATGAGAGCTTACAAGTCTACGAATTGAAATCGCCTGTATCCGGCGTCGTCTTGAGCCGCAATGCTAGCGTGGGCGAGGTCGCGGGCGATGAACCGCTCTTTACGGTTGCAAACCTCTTGGACGTTTGGGCGGAGTTTCATGTTTTCTCAAGAGATATGGACAAGGTGAAGGTGGGCCAGATGGTCACAGTGCGCGGTGTCGAAGGAAAAGTCGAAACGCTTGGCACAATCGCTTCTTTGCTACCGATTACAGAGGCGTCCAGTCAGACAGTTGTGGCACGCGTTATTGTCGATAATGCTCATGGACATTGGCGCTCAGGCATGACTGTTCGCGGTGATGTCATTGTGAACGAGCGTGAGGTGCCGCTCGCGGTGAAGACGAGTGGCCTGCAACGGTTTCGTGATTTTGTGGTGGTGTTTGCGCAGGTCGGTGAGACTTATGAAGTGCGCATGTTGGAGTTGGGCGCAAATGACGGCCAATGGGCCGAGGTGTTGAGCGGGATAAAGCCCGGCACGAACTACGTCAGTGAAAATAGCTTCCTGATTCGTGCCGATATCGAAAAATCCGGCGCAAGCCACGACCATTAAGGAGGGCGTCATTATGCTCGAGCACCTCATACATTTTTCGATCCGTCAGAGATGGTTGGTTATGATCATCGTCGTCGCGCTCAGTGCTGTCGGCGTTTACAACTTTAATCAGCTACCAATTGATGCTGTTCCCGACATCACTAACGTGCAGGTGCAGGTCAATACCGAGGCACCGGGCTTCTCGCCTCTGGAAGCTGAGCAACGCGTGACCTATCCCATCGAAACCGCAATCGCGGGATTGCCGGGATTGCACTACACGCGATCTTTATCTCGCTATGGACTAAGTCAGGTCACCGTTGTGTTTCAGGACGGTACGGACATCTATTTTGCGCGGCAACTGATCGCTGAACGGTTGCAACAGGTGAAGAGCCAAATTCCCAGTGATCTTGAGCCCACGATGGGACCGATCGCGACGGGTCTTGGCGAAATTTTTATGTATACGGTTGAATCCGTTGAAGGCGCAAAAAAGTCCGACGGAAGCGACTGGTCGCCAACGGACCTGCGTGAGTTACAAGATTGGGTTGTCAAACCCCAACTGCGTAATTTGAAAGGTGTGACCGAAGTCAACACAATCGGTGGCTTTGAAAAACAGTTTCACGTCACGCCATACCCAGAAAAACTTTTATCTTTCGGCCTGACTATCGCCGACGTAATGACGGCGCTTGAAAGGAATAACGGCAATATCGGTGCGGGTTACATTGAAAAGAATGGTGAGCAGTATCTCATCCGTGTTCCGGGGCAGGTTCAATCGATTGAAGACATAAGCCGGATCATTGTCGCGCAGCGTGACGAGTTGACCATCCGTATTCTCGATGTGGCGGATGTCCTTATGGGCGAAGAGCTGCGGACAGGCGCGGCCACTCAGAACGGCAAGGAAGTTGTGCTTGGCACAGTCTTCATGTTGCTTGGTGAGAATAGCCGCGAGGTTTCGCAGCGCGTGGCAAAGCAGCTCGGAGAAATTAGTCGGAGTCTTCCCGAAGGCGTCATTACCAAGACGGTTTATGACCGAACAACGCTCGTTGATCGCACGATTGCGACCGTCCAAAAAAATCTTTGGGAAGGCGCGTTACTGGTTGTTGTGATTTTATTTTTGCTGTTAGGCAATATACGGGCTGCACTGATTACAGCGGCTGTCATTCCGATCACCATGTTGATGACCATAAGCGGGATGGTGGCCAACAAAGTTTCTGGCAATTTGATGAGCCTCGGCGCTTTGGACTTTGGCCTGATCGTCGATGGTGCCGTGATTATTATCGAAAACTGTTTGCGGCGTTTCGGTATGGAGCAACATAAGCTCGGTCGGTTGCTGACCAAGGAAGAGCGTTTTTCCTTGGCGTCTCTCGCAACAGCCGAAGTGGTGAAGCCCAGCCTCTACGGTGTCATCATCATCACCGTAGTGTACATACCGATTTTTGCGCTGACGGGCGTGGAAGGAAAAATGTTCCAGCCGATGGCCTTTACAGTGGTCACGGCGCTCTTAGCTGCGTTGCTTTTGTCATTCACATTCGTTCCTGCGGCGGTTGCACTTTTCGTTACCGGAAGGGTGGAAGAAAAAGAGAATTTCATACTTCGCAAGGCGCGGGAATGGTATGAGCCGAACCTTCATTTTGCTTTGCGCAACAGTAAGAAGATGGCATTGGGCGGATTGATTCTTGTGATCTTCAGTGGCATCGGTGCATCGCGTATGGGGGCGGAGTTTATCCCAAGCCTCGATGAAGGTGATATTGCTCTTCATGCGTTGCGGATACCCGGAACGAGCCTTACTCAAGCAGTGAAGATGCAAAAGGCGCTTGAAGAACGCATCAAGAAGTTTCCTGAAGTCAAAGAGGTGTTTGCGAAACTTGGCACAGCAGAAGTGGCGACCGATCCCATGCCGCCGAGTGTGGCGGATGCCTTTGTGATTTTGAAGGATCGATCAGAATGGCCTGATCCAAGCAAGCCGAAGGTCACTTTGGTGAATGAGATGGAAAAAGCCGTTAAGGAAATTCCGGGCAATAACTACGAGTTTACGCAACCTATTCAGATGCGTTTCAATGAGTTGATATCCGGCGTGCGCAGCGACGTTGCCGTAAAGGTCTATGGCGATGATCTCGAAACGTTGTTGGAGTATGGCGAGAAAATTGAAGCGGTGATTGCCACGATTCCGGGTGCCGCCGACGTCAAGACAGAGCAAATCACGGGCTTGCCGGTGTTGAGTATCAAGCCGGATCGTGATGCGCTTGATCGCTACGGGATGAATGTTGCCGACGTGCAGGAAGTTGTCGAAGTTGCGACCGGCGGCAAAGCCGTTGGTCAGATATTCGAAGGCGACCGACGTTTCGATCTTATTGTGCGATTGCCGGAGGTGTTGCGGAACGATTTGGAAGCGTTGAAGCGCCTTCCCATACCTGTGCCGACGTTCGCCACAGATGACCCGCATCCGTTTGGCTATGTCCCGTTATCGGAAGTGGCGAGTATCGAAATCGCTCCGGGACCAAACCAGATCAGCCGTGAGAATGGCAAGAGGCGGGTTGTTGTGACCGCCAACGTGCGCGAACGTGATCTTGCTTCGTTTGTGTCGGAGTTACAGCTCTCGGTGCGTGACAAAGTTGAGCTTCCGGCGGGTTACTGGGTTGAGTATGGTGGCACGTTCGAACAGCTGATTTCCGCCAGCAAGCGATTGCAGATTGTCGTGCCGGTGGCGCTTCTGCTGATTTTTTTCTTGTTGTTCTCATTGTTCAAATCCACACGAGATTCCCTGATTGTCTTTTCCGGCGTGCCTCTGGCCCTTACTGGTGGTGTTCTGGCATTGGCATTGCGAGGCATTCCGCTGTCTATTTCAGCGGGTGTTGGTTTCATCGCGCTTTCCGGCGTGGCGGTGCTGAATGGCGTGGTCATGGTTTCCTTCATTCGCAAATTGCTGGATGAGGGGCTCGGGATTGATGAAGCCATTGTTGAAGGTGCGTTGACGCGTTTGCGTCCGGTTCTAATGACCGCGCTTGTGGCAAGCTTAGGTTTCGTACCAATGGCGCTCAATGTAGGAGCGGGTTCTGAAGTTCAGAGGCCGCTCGCGACCGTTGTTATTGGCGGTGTCATTTCTTCAACGATATTGACGCTCTTGGTCTTGCCAGCTCTTTATCGCCTCTTACATCGTGATGAGCGGGATTTTAAAGAGTGAATTGAGGGGCAAATGGAGAGAATGTAGGTAGCTAGTTAGTGGTGGCTGGTTTCACTTGCACCGATGCAACTGCCTTAAATGCTAGACAGGTGTCCGATCATTCAAGCTAGCTTTCTTAATGATAAAGTTCGTGAGAGGCCGCTTCCAACGAAGTGCCGGACTTTCTACGAGGTGCCAAGACATAATTGCTAAAGGAAGGGTGGTTGCCACCACTGCCCCAAACATCTGAATGGGTGTTAAATCTGGTACGAGACTGATGAGCGTCTGTTGTACAGGGAAGGCGTATATGTAGATGCCGTATGAATAGTCGCCAGATTTATTGAACAGTCGAATTGTGCCATCTGGCACAAAGGCCAGCCAGAAAGTGGCATAGGCCGTCGTCGCATACAGCAGGAATGGATATATAGCCTGGCCAAAAGCGAAGCTGGTAATGGCGATCAACCCAACAACGCCGATCCAGTGAATGGGAATGTGCGCGCGGTATTGGTACGCAACAACACCCAACCCAAAACACAGTCCAAATCTTACGAAATGTCCCAAGACAATTGTTTTGTCATGCGCAATCGGCAGGAGGGACAAAATCAACAGTCCTATGCCCGCGAGAGCGGCAAGAGCGGCGAAAGTCTTAGGTCGAGTAAAGAGACCCAAAGCACCAACTGCGGCGAGGATGACATAACAGATTAGTTCGTATCTCAATGTCCAGAGTGATCCATTGACCGTTATTGGTTGGGGTGTCATTAGAAAGAGACCCGGCAGAGTTCCGCTCGGTTCTGCTAAGCTCGCCGTAATTGTCAGGTAGGCATATGTTGCCGGCGAGGTCAGATACTCGACCGCGGGGAGTGCCGTCATTGTCGCGCCCAAAACAAACGTCACAAACAGGGTGCTGATAACAATGCCTGGATAGATCCGAAGCCCCCGCGCAGTCGCAAAACCTATGAGAGAGCTGCTCCGTCTCCAAGATTGAGTGACCAAAAATCCGCTGATAACAAAAAATGTATTCACGGCGTGATACCCGATTGAAAAACCGGTCTCGGTGATCAGAGGGCGCGCCGAAGGGTCTCCGGTTGTAATCAGGTAACTATGCGACAAGGCAACAGCCACAGCCGCCAGTACACGGATCAAGTTAAAATTGTTGTCACGTCCTTGATTGAGTTCGCCTAGTGACGCGATTGCCCAACCATCTCTATTTCCGATCATTCCGTCACCTAATGTTTAAAGACGTCGCAGAAGATCGGATTGCCCGACAGGCGTAATCTCGAAGACAGTGATGGTGGTGGGATGCCACAAAATTACGGAGTAATGAAAAACGGCTCGCGCCAGGCTCGCTCGACGGGTTTCCTCTTTGCCTGCTGTTCAGGCCTCGGGGCTTGAGCATTTGGTATCAAACTGAAGCCGAAAATTTGTGCCCTAGCCCCGAAGAGGATCACCGCCAATTTTGCCCTAGTGTTGGTGAGGCGCACTTCCTGATGCGTCTTCATGGCCCATATTCATGTGACCATTTGGGGGCGCTTGAGCAATAATTTCCTTGTATTTCTCAGGCGACATCGTTGGCAACGTCTGCAAGAACGCCACCATACTCCAGATCGTCGCGTCGTCATGGTTGGACCCCCAGGCCGGCATCGCACTCATTTTGATGCCGTGCTTGATGACCCAGAACGCCACATTCGGTTCAACCGTCTTCGTAGAAAGGTTGGGTGGAATTGGATAAAGCCCGGCGCGAATTTCTGAATTACTCACCCCTGGGGATAGGTGGCAGCCAGAACACATTGCCGAGTATTGCCCCGCGCCTTTTAGAATAAGATCCTTATCCTGAAGATCTGGAGGGGTAAGATCACCGGATCGAAATTCGATGGAGCGATCACGAAGCGTTTGAATGAGCGCGTACACCGGCTTTATGTGATGGTCGTCTGCTCCGATATTGTATAACCCCGAATAGACAAACAGCAGCCCGCCAAGAGCCAAAATAGAAATCGTGGCAAGGACTGTAATGCTATGATGTTTTATATGTTTTTTCATTTCTCTATTCCTTAAAACCAAAGGCGAATACCGGCCACCAATTGAGGGTCATATGCGTTTTCACCGTCCGCGCGCGCGAAATCTGCGGTGCGACCGAATTTGCGGACCAAATTCATACCAACATATGGCGCAAATTGGCGTCGAATTTCATATCGCAATCGGAGACCCAATTGCACGTCGGACAATCCGCGCCCGACACCTCTCGCTGGGTCATCCTTTGAGTAGAGATTTGCCTCTAGTTCGGGCTGCAGGATCAATTTCTGTGTAAAGAGGATTTCATAGCTGGCCTGAAGACGCGTTGCCATGCGCCCTGATGGGCCAACGTAGCCGGTGGCGCGTAGTTCAAACCAATAGGGCGAAAGGCCTTGTACGCCGAATGCAAGCCAGTCTCGGCTTGGGCCCACGCCGAAGTCGTGGCGAATACCGAGCTGGCTTCCCCAAAAAATTCCAATTGTGTGGTTCCAGAATGCCTCAACATTGGCATCCATAATCCGACCGGAACTCCCTTCGCCCTCTGTTCTAACCCAGAATTTGTTTTCGTCGTTGCCGTACCAGCCCTCGGCACCCCATGCCACGCCGTGGCCATTGCGCCCTGAATAGGCTTCGAGTTGATCGATGAGCACCATGCCTATCAGTTTGCTTCCACCCATTTCGGGTTTCATGGATCCATAGCCAACGCCGTCTGAGTAATCTGGGCTTCGTGCATTGGCAGGCGCACTCCCTCCTTGCATCGGGCCCATCGACATCTCCGACATCGAGTTATCATTTGTGGTGGCTTTCGTGTCTGAGCTTTTCATGTCGCCATGTTCGCTACTGCCACCATGTTGCATGGCAGGCATATGCTTGTCTGGCGATATCGATTCAGCGCTGAAGGCGCCGCCGCTTGATACTGATGAACCCAAAAGGATTGCCAAGGAAAACGTGATGTGACGCATCCACGAACTATTGAAGGAGATATTCATGACACCACCAATTCCCGGAACATGCCGGCTTCCATGTGATAAAGCATGTGACAATGGTACGCCCATCGACCTGGTGCATCTGCCGCCACCGCGTATGTCACGCGCTGTGCAGGTTGCACACTGATCGTATGTTTACGCACTTGAAATGCACCGCTGGGGCTCTCCAACTCACTCCACATGCCGTGCATGTGAATGGGATGAGGCATCATAGTGTCATTGACTAAGACAATTCGCAGTCGCTCGCCTAAGCGAAAATGAACAGGCTTTGCGTCTGAGAATTTCAGTCCGTCAAATGACCACATGTAACGGTTCATGTTACCAGTGAGATGAAGCTCGATTTCACGACTGGGTTCTCTGTCGTCGATAGGGCCACCGATAGTGTGCAAATCTGCATAGGTCAAAACACGACGACCATTGTTCCGCAGCCCTACGCCCGGATCATCAAGATTGGTTCTCGGCATATCAACGTGCATGTCAACGCCGGGACCATATTCGGTTCGTGCATGCCGAACTTCCGGCGCTTTGGCCGGAGGGGCGGGCATCTTCATGCCTGACATGCCGCCCATGGACATATCCATATGGCCATCCATGCCCGACATGCCCGACATGCCCGACATCCCAGACATCCCAGACATCCCAGACATCCCAGACATCCCAGA
>TARA_R110000824_G_scaffold136793_2_pt1 | contig 41730 bp, 29 predicted proteins | sample TARA_R110000824 | Tara Oceans TARA_R110000824 (sample SAMEA4397747) | marine metagenome | biome: Polar Biome; feature: [MES] marine water layer (ENVO:01000295) within the mesopelagic zone...; material: water (ENVO:00002006), including particulate matter (ENVO:01000060) such...
CGGCATTCTCTTTAATCACGAGAGCGAGAGAAGAGGTGGGAGGTTCGTTACTAAAAAAATTACCAAGTGGGTTGCCAAATTTGCAAATTGGATCGAAAGGTGCGTGAGAACCACACGAGACTTACGTCCTGAAGACGATGAGATATTTTTTAGCAATTACCTTTACGACGAGAAGGCCTCCCCCCGTTTTCCAAAACTTAGACTAGGAAACCTAGACGCCCAGAGAGACTGGGGACACGCCGAAGATTATGTTCGGGCAATGTGGTTGATTCTGCAAGAGGATAATCCAGATGATTACGTTATTGCGACTGGCACGACACATTCTGTCAGAGAGTTCTTGGAAGCCGCATTTAACAAGATCGGGATAGAAAACTATATGGATTTTGTTGTCCAAGACCCAAAATTTATGAGGCCATCCGAAGTTCCGTTCCTAAAGGGTAGCGCTTACAAGGCAAAAGTGGTACTAGGTTGGAATCCAAAAGTTGGTTTTGAGGAACTGGTCTCTAGGATGGTGGAATACGATATCCAACAAGCCAAGGAAAAGGAGACGGTATGATGACGTGGAAAAAGGCAACACCAATAGCCCTCTTTTGTCTAGCGTGGACAGTGGGGATAAACTGTTATCAAACATCTCTGCTTTGTGATCAAACCAAGTTGCTAGATAATAGGATTTCAGAGACATCCGAAGAATTTGATGAACACATGAACGATATTTATCTTTTGATGCGGAGCGATAGCTCTAAATTGTATACTATTATGGATACGGAGGTTAGGATCTTACACTATGCTAAACCTCATCAGCACGTTATGGTAGGTTGTCCAGAGTGTGCTGAACAAAAAAAGATCGGGGAAAAACTCGATGAAAAACTACAAGGTGAAAATGGACATAAGCACGGCCCTGCCGGATCTGAAAAAGCTGGGGATAACTGAAACCAAGAAGCATTTTTGGGTTCACGTTGAAGCTATTGATCCAGACGACGCATGTGCCGAGGCTTATAATAAAGTTCATATACTAATAACTTCAAAGAACAAATCCAAAAAGTTTAAAGCTGCTGCTGAAATTGTCAAAGAGAAGGTAAGAATACTAAAAATAGAGATAGAACGATGAAAAGAGATTTTGACGATCCTCTTTACAAGGACTGGAGAAAAAGGGTTGTCTCCAGAGACAATAACAAATGTAAAATGCCGGGGTGTCACAGGAGTGGAAAGCGGATTCAAGCGCATCATATAAAACGATGGGCAGATTTTCCGACCCTGAGATACGAAGAGGCTAACGGCATAACTTTGTGTTTCTTTTGTCATTCCTTGGTTAGTAAAAACGAGGTTTTCTATGAACCCATGTTTACAGAGATTATAGCAAATACATATGGTAATAATTCAGGACACTAGAGAAAAGCTTCCATTTAATTTTGGATTTTATGGTTACGACACCTCTGTGGCAACCCTTAAGACTGGTGATTATACCATTGAGGGCTATGAGGATGTTGTGTGTATAGAGAGAAAAAAGACTCCATCAGAGATCGCTAACAACCTTGGTAGATACAAACAGCGCTTTGACAACGAGATGGAGCGCATGTCTAAATTTGATCATAAATACATCATTTGCGAGTTTACTGAAGAGGCTCTTCTTCGGTTTCCAAAAAACTCCGGCATGCCAAAAAGGGTTATGAAGTACGTTCGCATGAATGGAAAATATATGCGCAAGTGTCTACATGGCTATCAAGAAGAATACGATATCGAGACTATTTTCTGCGCGGATAGAGCCGAGGCAGAGGACAAGATCATATCTATATTTCTAGAAGTGGTGTCTAAGGATGAGTAAGGAGTCTTTAATTGCCGACGCTTGGCTTAATCTAGATGTAAACATAGACGACAACGCCGTTTTTAACCCCTTGGGCTTCTTAGCCTCAGAAGACCCTGAAGACTTTTATATTAAACTAGCTTGGCTTTTAAGAAGTCCTGAGTACTTTTCTTTTTTGTGTAAGCATATTTTTAATATAGACATACTGCCCACACAGGCTCTAATTCTTCAGGAAATGTGGACCCGAAAATTTCCGATGCTTATAGCTTCTCGTGGCTTTGGAAAAAGTTTCATTCTCTCTCTTTACGCGATGATGAGAGCGCTACTTCTCCCGCCCAGAAAGATTGTGATCGTAGGTGCTGCTTTCAGACAGTCAAAAGTGCTGTTTGAGTATATGGAAACGATTTATCAAAACGCCCCTTTGTTGAGGGATATAGTTAGTTGCTCTCCCCGTAGAGACGTAGATCGTTGTCAGATGACCATAGGTGAAAGCACTATAGTGTGCCTACCTTTGGGTGATGGTAGCAAGATCCGTGGCCAGCGCGCCAACGACATTATCGCAGATGAATTTGCGTCAATCCCCAGAGAGATCTTTGAAAACGTTGTTGCCGGTTTTGCAGCCGTTACCGCTTCTCCAATCGAAAATGTAAAGCGGGTGGCTTCCCAAAAACGGGCAATGGAGTTGGGGGAATTCGAGAAAGAAGAGGACCAAGACGCATCCGCTAGCGCTAACCAGATTATATTATCTGGAACTGCTTATTATGAATTCAACCACTTTGCTGAATATTGGAAGAAGTGGAAGTCAATCATACAGAGTCGTGGTAAAAAGAAGAGGCTGAGAGAGATTTTTGGGGGCGATGTTCCAGAGGGTTTTGACTGGAAACAATACAGTATAATTAGGGTTCCCTTTGAGCTTGTCCCGAGAGGGTTTTTGGACGACGCTCAGGTCGCAAGATCTAAGGCTACCGTTCACGCTGGTATATATGAGATGGAGTTTGGTGCTTGTTTTAGTAGCGATAGTCAGGGTTTCTTTAAGAGGTCTTTGATTGAGTCTTGCGTGGCCAGCAACGAGAACGTTATATCATTGCCGAGTGGAGAGGTGACGTTTCAAACCATGCTAAGAGGCAACCCCAGTGAACATTATATTTATGGGGTCGATCCAGCGTCGGAAGTTGACAACTTTAGTATAGTGGTAGTAGAGCTTAACTCAGACCACAGAAGGGTTGTTCATTGCTGGACAACCAACAGAGACCGTCATAAAGAACAAGTCAAAATGGGTCTTGCGACAGAGATGGATTTTTATTCTTTCTGCGCTAGAAAAATTAGAGACCTAATGAAAACGTTTCCCTGTGAGCGTATAGCTATGGACGCACAAGGTGGTGGCATAGCCGTTATGGAAGCGTTGCACGATCCAGACAAGTTTCAGGATGGAGAGTTGCCAATCTGGGAAGCTATAGACGATAAAAAAGAGAAAGACACTGACGGCAATGCTGGGTTGCATATTTTAGAAATGTGTCAGTTTGCCAAGGCTGACTGGCTTGGAGAGGCTAACCACGGCATGAGAAAGGACTTTGAGGACAAGGTTCTACTATTCCCGTATTTTGATCCAGTGACCCTAGGTTTGGCTGAAGCTCAAGACAAGCTCAAAGGTCATAATTATGACTCGTTAGAAGACGCAGTCATGGAGATAGAGGAGTTAAAGGACGAGTTGTCTATGATTATTATATCTCAAACTGCCGCCGGTAGAGACAAGTGGGACACACCAGAAGTCAAACTCTCCGGTGGTAGAAAAAATAGACTCAGAAAAGATCGCTACAGCGCCTTGTTGATGGCCAACATGGCTGCCAGAACTATATACAGAACACCAACCCAAGCTCCCTATCGAAGCGTTGGGGACTTTGCGGGCATGTCTAAAAACTTGAGAGGTCCAGATTTTATTGGGCCAGCTTGGTTTACCGAGGGGATGAAAGATGTTTACTAGACATTTGGTGTATAATACAATAGTTTTGTAATCAAAATACAATACAATTAGAGGCCCACCATGGCAAGCTCCATACCAGACCGCAAGGTAGACCCCGCATATGTAACTTGGGGTAACGATAAAGAAAAATCAGAAGCTTTTCTATCCATTGCGGATAATGTAGAAGCATATGATGGTTTTCATAGTTCAAAAGCTTCCCACAGGTCTTTCCTAGATGTAGAAACTGATATTTCTGTAAGAACAGGATATCAGAGAGAAGACTACAACAGGTTTCGTTCTAGAGAATCTGTTCCGCGCAAGCAAAAGCGCGTTATCAGAATGTGCATGGACGCTTATGACAAGATCGGCATTATCAGAAATGTCATCGATCTTATGGGTGATTTTGCTACACAGGGGATAACTCTTGTCCACCCCAACAAGAGAATTGAAAGGTTCTACAGGAGGTGGTTTGAGAAAATTGGTGGCGGCGAGAGATCAGAGAGATTTCTCAACATCCTTTATAGATGTGGAAATGTTATTGTTAGGCGTAGCACAGCAAAGTTAACAAAGAAGCTCGAAAAAGATCTCCAAAAAACCTCTGGCGCAGACCTAGACCCGGAAGTTATCAAGTACGCAAAGAGAGAAATTCCGTGGAGATACACCTTCCTCAACCCTCTTACAGTAGAGGTAATAGGTGGAGACCTAGCAGTGTTTGCTGGAGACCCTGAGTTTGGTCTGAATATTTCCGCCAAGATTAAGAATCTAATTCAAAAATCCACCGGGAAAGACTCGTCTGTTATCGACAAGCTACCGGCAGACTTGGTTGCTGCTGTCAGAAAGGGCGAGAGTATAATTCCGCTAGACGCAGAAAAGACTTTTGCGTACTACTATAAAAAAGATGATTGGCAGATGTGGTCTAATCCGATGATCTTGTCGGTACTAGATGACATCATGATGCTTGAAAAAATGAAGCTAGCCGACATGTCTGCTCTGGATGGGGCTATCTCCAATATCCGCTTGTGGAAGCTTGGCGATCTAGATAACAAGATCCTACCCACCAAAACCTCTATCAACAAGCTAAGAAATATTTTAGCTAGTAATGTTGGTGGTGGTACTATGGATTTGGTATGGGGTCCAGAGCTAGACTTCAAAGAGTCTGCCACAGAGGTGCATAAGTTCTTAGGCGCCGAAAAATACCAACCAGTACTAAACAGTATTTATGCTGGCCTAGGTATTCCACCCACGCTTACAGGAGCCTCCAACTCTTCCGGCGGAGGTTTTACAAATAACTTTGTCTCCCTAAAGACAATGATTGAAAGACTTGAATACGGAAGAGAAATCTTAGCCAGTTTTTGGAACCAAGAAATTCTCAAGGTTCAAAAGGCTATGGGCTTTAGATTTCCAGCCGAAATTCATTTTGAAAAGATGATCCTGTCTGACGAATCTTCAGAAAAGAATCTGCTGATTCAGTTGGCTGATAGAGATCTTATTAGTATTGAAACTCTACAAGAACGATTTGGTGAAATTCCAGAAATCGAAAAGATCAGGCTTAAGCGCGAAGTTAGAGAGAGGGAAAACGAAAAAATGCCACAGAAAGCTAGCCCCTATCATAACCCGCAGCATAAGAATGATCTTGAGAAAATCGCTCTTGGAAAGGATATGATCGAGGCTCAAGACTTGGGCATAGTTCCGTCCGAAGATACTGGCAGCCACCCATTCACTAAACCTAGTGATAGGCGCAAGGTCAGCTTGATTGAAGAGAAGAGGGAAGAGAAGAAGGACAAGCAAGACGAACGAGATAGGAAGAAGTTGGAAGTGAAGAATGGGTCGCAGCCTCCTCAAGATAAAGAGTACGATCCGAAGGGTCGTCCAGAAGACGGTAGGCCAAAAAACTCAAGGGATAAAACTAAGCGCAAACAAAAGAGGGTTTCGCCTAGAACTGCCGCCGGGGACTTTACCAACCTTCTTCTATGGGCTAACGAATCTCAGAAGAAAATTGCAGATGTAGTAAACCCCGCCCTTCTTGATCACTACAAAAAGAAGAACGTTAGGAGTTTGAGCAAAACCCAAATGGACGAGCTAGAATATATCAAGCTTTGTGTTTTGTGTAATACAAGCCCAATGGCCGACATCAATGTTAATGATGTTATAAATATTTTAGATACGCAGCTATCGGCCAGTGAAACTATTATTGCGTCCCAGAAAGATCTTGTGTACAGATTTGTTAAAGCCAACGATAGACAGCCCACTATTGAAGAAATGAGGCAAATTCAATCTTCGGCATACGTGTTGAGCCTTGATTAGTAGCTTGGCGCTGAGACAGAACTTTGATTGCGAGACTTTTATGGTGTATAATTGTGTAGAGGTAAATTATGAATATGCGAATTTTCCCGAATGAAATAAAAGATGGTCTAGAAGATCAAATTAGATCTAACGCGACCATTGCATACACGTCTTTGGCTAATCCCGAAGAGATTACTGAGCTAGAAAAGGAAAAGTTCCGTTTCTTGTCTGAGTCCAACGCAACAAGCAATCCAGATCAGATCGATTTATATTATCTCAATTCTGTTCTGGTTTCTACTGGCTGGAATAAAAACGATGACGTGTTCGATATTAGAGAAACTTGGGCTGCTCGCTCCACCCCGGAAGACAAGCAGTTTAACTTCATGCATAATGAAGAAGACATTATCGGACATATTACCGGCAATTGTGTTGTTTCTTCTGACGGCTCGATAGTTGCCGAAGAAACTCTAAAAGAAGGCGTTCCAGACAGATTTGATATTATCACCAGCGCGGTTATCTATAAAAGTTGGTCTGACGCGGAGAAGCGCGAAAGAATTAACCAGATAATCGCTGAAATTGAAGAAGGCCAATGGTTTGTTTCTATGGAATGCCTGTTTAACGGTTTTGACTATGCCGTTATTGGCCCAGACGGGAATCACAATACTATAGTCAGAGATGAAAGCTCTGCTTTTCTAACCAAGCACCTAAGAGCATACGGAGGTGAAGGAGGCTACGAAGGACACAAGATTGGTAGGTTGCTCAGGAATATATCTTTTTCCGGCAAGGGTCTTGTCAATAATCCTGCCAACCCTAATAGTGTTATACTAAGAGGGTCGGACCCATTCAAATCAACCCAAGCATGTATTATCGAAGAATCTAGTATAAGGGAGATTAGTCATATGTCTAACGACGCTATGTTGCAAAAGCAGCTAGACGCTCTCAAGGCTGAATTGGATACGTCTAAGCAGCGCGAAGAGACTCTAGAAGCAAAGCTCAAAGAGCTAGACGAGAAGGCTATTACAGAGAGACTTGAAGCGATGAACGCAGAGCTTCAAGCTAAGAACGAAGAGATTGCTAAGATGCTAGAAGCTCAAGAAGCCGCCTTGGCTGAGAAGACCGAGCTTACTGAATCTTTGGATAAGGTTAATGAAGAATTTGCTGGTATTCAGGCTGAGCTAGAAACCATCAAGGTTGAAGCTCATAAGGCTAAGAGACTTGCTGCTCTTATCGCTGCTGGCCTCGACGAAGAAGCCGCCGCAGAAAAGCTTGAAAAGTTCGCTGGTGCTGACGACGAACTCTTTGATGAGATCGTTGCTCTAATTGCTGTTCCAAGCGAAGAAGCCGTTGTTGAAGAAGAAGAGACCGAAGCTGACGCCGAAGTGGACGCCGAAGAAGTAGCAGAAGCTGACGAAGATATCGTATCAGACGAAGCCGCTGATGAAGCTGACGCCGAAACTTTGGAAGAAGCCGAAGAAGAAGTAGAAGCCAGCCTTACTGACGCTGGCGAGACCGACGAGGTCGAAGAGGCTCGCACGTCCGCAAGCGATTGGCTGAGAAAGAATATTTTGAAGTCAACAGCTAGTATCGATAAGTAATCAATATCTAAATAGGAGTATATAACATGGCACTTAAAGCTGATCGTCACGAACTGCAAACCGATATCTCTTTCTTCATGAATGAAGTAGCGTCTAGAGGCGGTATTGCGTGTTTCTCCACCGCTGGTTCTGGTGCGGCAATGGATAGCAACAAGGCTCTCGTAACCTATGATGCTACTCCTTCTGGCTCGGTTCCTGCTGGCCTGCTTATGAATGACATGGTCAACATTGACCAGACTCGCCAGCATATCAATTGGCATAAGGATGAGATTCAGAAGGGTGGCAAGGTTACTCTGCTTACGCAGGGTTGGGTTGTCACTGATAGAATTTACCCCGGCAACACGCCTGCTGTAGGCAATGTAGCTTATGTACACCACAGTGGTTACATTTCAGCAACTGTAGTTGCTCTTGATGGTCAATTCGACACAACCATGCCAACCAACCTGTCTGTTGGTCGCTTCCTCTCCAAAAAGGACGAGGATGGCTACGCCAAGGTTTCGATTAACCTTCCTAACCAAACCCACCAGTAAAAACTAAATAGGAGATAAATAAATATGTCTACGCTTCAAAGACCAGACGAGCAGTTTATTGAACTGCTTAGACAATCTGGAAGTGCTGATAGAACAGTAGCTCTTACTGCTCAGCATGAGATTGCTAAGGCTCTCGAAGAGCCTCTTCGTCAGGGTGTCCTCGTTGGCGACATCCTTGGTAACATTTTTGAAAGAATGGTTATGGAACCCGGTACTACTACCGAGTTTCCGCTAGACCTACTCGCTCCCGGTGAGGAAGACGAGTTTGTCGCTTATACCAACCCCGGTCATGGGCGTGTCCCAGAGCGTCAGGTTGAAGGCGACTACGTAATGGTTCCGACCTACAGCATCTCGGCCTCAATCGACTGGCTCCTTCGCTATGCTCGTGAAGCCAGATGGGATGTTGTTGGTAGAGCCATGCAGGTTCTAGAAGCTTCATTCGTCAAGAAGATGAACGATGATGGTTGGCACACTGTTCTCGCCGCTGGCGTGGACCGCAACATCATGGTTTACGATGCTGATGCAACTGCTGGTCAGTTCACCAAGCGTCTCGTCTCCTTGCTGAAGACTGTTATGCGCCGCAACGGTGGCGGTAACGCCGGTTCTTTGGTTCGTGGTAGACTGAGTGATCTTTATCTCAGTCCAGAAGCCCTAGAAGATATTCGTAACTGGCAGGTGGATCAGATTGATGAGATCACCCGCCGCGAGATCTTTACGGCTGCTGATGGTGGTATTACTCGTCTATTCCAAGTAAACCTCCATGACATTGATGAACTTGGCGAAAGTCAAGAATATCAGAACTTCTTCACCAGCCAGCTTAGCGGCTCCCTTCAGGGCAGCGATGTTGAGCTAGTTGTGGGTCTTGATCTAGGAAACCGCGATTCCTTCATCATGCCTGTCAAGCAGGAAGTTCAGATCTTCGAAGACGACGCTCTTCATCGTCACCAGAAGGCTGGCCTTTACGGCTGGGCAGAACTAGGCTTTGCTGTACTCGACAACCGTAGAGTACTACTAGGCTCGTTCTAAATAACAGCTTGTAAGTTTAGACCGTCTCGTACCCCTTATGGGGTGCGGGGCGGTTTTTTTATAGGGATATGGTGTATAATATTACGGAGACTTTGTATTTGGAGGTTCGCCATGGGTATGTCAGACTGGCTAGAATCTGGTGTCTTAAACTTTCTTTTAAGAAGCAATAGTAACAGTTTTAGCTCTCCCGGCAATATATCTGTAGCGCTATGTTCAGGTGTTCCACAAGATCACCATACTGGCGCCAATTTACCTGAGATTGTCAGTGGGGTTAATGGTGTATCTAATGGCTACAAAAGAAACAATCTTGGCTCTCCGGTAAACGCTAAATGGAACGAAGTTAACAGCAGTGGTTTTGTTAGAAATTTAAGTAACATCTCCTTTCCCGCCTGCTCTGACACCTCTTGGGGTGTAGTGTCTGGCATAGCTATAGTTAATCATTCTGGATTCTTACAAGGTCAGGTACTATTTCATGGTTCTCTTGTCGAGTCTAGAACCATAGGTGTTGGCGATGTATTTAAAATCAATGTAGGCGATCTAGATATTAATCTTTTTTAGAAAGGTTGCAAAATGGCTTGGACTGATGACATGCCTATTATAGTCAGGTATTTGATAAATGATACTGATTCTACAAGTTACACATATACAAACGGTAGAATTAAACAAACAATTGTTGTTGCGGCCCAGCTAGTATTAAACGAGATAGACTTTGATAAAACTTATGCAGTCACAGTTAGTACGTCTGGTATTAGCCCAGACCCCACAGCAGCAACAAAGGACGACGCCTTTATTAATTTGGTGTCATTAAAATCAGCGTGTATGATTGCTTCCAGCGAGCTTAGAACAAAGTCTCTAGATGCCGTAAGGGTCAGCGACGGATCTTCTAGCATAGATGCCGGGGGTGTTCTTAAAGGGTTTGAAGCTCTCAGCAAAACTATGTGTCAACGTTACGAAGACGCTAAGATCCAATACAAGGCTGGAAATAGTGTTGCTGGAAAGGCCGTCCTCTCACCTTACGAATCTCCAAACTTTCCCATTGTCCATGGAGACGGTCACAGTTCAAGAACTGGGCATTTCGAATAGGAACGATCAATGACTGGTAAACAAGTAGACGACCTAAAAACAGAATTTGACGCAAATCTAGCGGATAATTCTACCGGTGCAATTTCTGCACAGGATGTTAGAGACGCTTTCACAAATGTTGCAGACTCTATTACGCATGTGTTTGCCAGCGGAACAGACTCGTACCTAAAAAATAAGCATGGTGGCCATGGAACCGCCCTGTATTTTCGCCCCAGCGGAGACGTTGGTAGAAACAATATTCTCTCCAGCATAGTTGGTCAGTGGGGTGGCGGCGAAAAAAGCGCTCCTAAAGTGGCTGCAATTAGCTTCGAATCCGGTGGAGACGCAACAAACCGCGATGATGGTAGAATTGCTTTTTATACAGCGGCTTCTGGTAATCCTCCTCTGCCATCTGGGGCTAGTTGGCCTAAGAACATGTTTAAGAGAATGCAGATTACCGAAACCGGCACTGTTGAGATTATTGGTAGTGGCGTTGGCCATATAGGACTACACTACAATAGAGTTCACCATAGTGGCGTTGGTCTTTATCTAGATAATATCTATGGTAACCACACTTCGTCGCCGTGGAACCAAACAATGGGTATTGGCCACTATAACACCACCAACAGTGTATTTCGCCCAGATCTATACGTGAAAGGCTCTGGCGAAGTTGTAGTTACCAGAGAGGGTGGGGCTTCTGTTCCCAGTTCTGGATGGGCAGAGTTCCATATTGAAAATAGAAATAACAGAAGCACCGCCAACAACAATAACATGGGTACGGGCGGTCGCGTTGTCTTCAAGGGTTATAAAGACGCGGGCAGAGGAAACTCTCAACCAATTTACGCCTTGGGTACAGATATTAAATCTGATAGCAATAGCTCCGTTGCAAAGAATAACTTCTTTATTCAAGATCTATACGCAGCCAACAATCCTCACAGATTCTATATTGATCCATCAGGCAACATCGGTATCGGAACGGTAGCCCCAAGCGGCAAACTTCATGTACACGCTGGAGGATTGCATAGCGGTGCTAGCGGTGTTGCCATATCCATGAGTGTGGGTGAGTCAAATACCTACTTCGATTGGAAACTTTCTCAACCGGCGACCGAAGGTGGTGGCAGCAACACTATTCTAACGCTTGACACCAGATATCCAGCAAAACGCAATATCATGGCTGTCCAATCCAATAGCGTGAGGAATTCTGCTCATGTTGGGTTTGGCACTAGAACTCCACACGGCTTGGTGGAAATTTCTCATGGCGCTGTAGCTGGTTCTGGCTTACATCTAACTAACACCGGGGCGGGTGGCAGAAGATGGTCACTAATAAGCACCCACGGAGCGGCCACTGCTATAGATGCGGTAACCAATAAGGCTAGCGGCTGTTTTGTTGTTCAGGATTCAACAGCCAGTAAAACAAGATTTGTTATTGACGGCTCGGGTAACGTTGGTATTGGCGAAATACCCCAGACTATCAAAGGCACAGCCACCAAGGCTTTGATGTTCGGAGACAATGGGCAAAACGTCATCGCCACAAACTTAAACACTGCGGGCTTGTTTGCCAAAGACACTGGCGGAACTGTTAAACTTTATGCTTTTGATGAGGGCGGCAACCAAAGCGCTATCAGCCCACACGTATTTAAAATGTTTGACCAACCAGACCCTCTAGCTTGGTCGTATTATGGAATTAATCACGAGACCAAACAGGAAATTAATGTGGATATCTATGGAGCTATCGAGGCGATTGAAAGTTTGACTGGTAAAAAATTCATATTTAAACAAAATATAGACGGAGAATAAAATGGCTATTGTTAAGAAAGTAATACTAGCTAATGGTATAAAAAACGGGACAGTTGTAACCGGGGTTGATCCTCTTGGAAACTCCAACACAATTGACCCGTATAGTGGCAAGATCACAACAAGCTTCACTAGCATGTCTAAGGGGTATGGTTTGGGTACTGATGGGGAAACCCATTTTCAATGGTTGAACGTCCACAGTTCTGGCGCCCTACAGTCATTATATAATACTAGGTTTGATAATCCTAGATATTATACTGGCGATGCTGTTACGTAGGATTTTAAAAGGATATTATTATGGCCGATGACGTAATTTTTATACCTAGGTCTGGGGTAAGAGGGCAGATTGGCGCTACCACAGGCGTAGATGTTCATGGCAATAAGAAGACGCTAGCGGATTTTTATGTTGCGTCGGGAATAGACGCTACGTATTTCGGTAGGCTTGGCGACAGAAACGATGATGTTAGACACTATAAGGGTGATGCGAAGGGCTAGCCCATAGTTGGAGAACTCATGGCTATTAATATTCCAGAAAGCGTCTACGCAAAATTTAACGAAGCCGTAGACGCCATGATTTCAGAATTTGGTGTTACTTGCACGTTGGTGTATCCAGAAAAAAGAGATGCCTGCTCTAACTGTATTACCGACACAATTGGTAGAAGGTCTGGAAACCGTTATAGAACGGGCGGCCCTATACCTTTTGCTAGGGGGATGGTATGTCCATTTTGCGGTGGCAGTGGGTTTAAAGCTACAGAAAATACAGAAGATATTACCATGCGTATTTACTGGACAAAGAAGGATTGGGTTAACACTGGAATACAAGTGAATATTCCAAACAACACTGTTCAGACCATAACACATTTAGTCAATCTTCCTAAGATCAATAAGGCCAAGGAAGTTATAATAAATAAAAACATAGATGGCCACGAGGTCTTTAGATTTACAAAGGCTGGAGAGTCTATCACTCATGGATTGCAACATAATAGATATATTATTACTTTTTGGAAACGATCATAATGGCCGGGGAACGATTTAGATTAACCATAAAGTTGACAGAGACTGATGCTCAAATCGAGACAAAAATTCTCAAAAGCCTGTCTAAGAAGGTTAATAAGAATCTCAAAAAACGTGGCGCTGCGGCAATGGAGTCGTTGCGAGAAGATTTTAGGAAATGGGTGTACGATTGTCCTGCTTTGGTAGAACTCAGATCGGCCAGCAAGCTCAGAGGAGACCTTGGTCTTACCAGCACAAGAGCCGCTAGTGCGTCAGATGCTATTGCTTCTGCTGTTGCTCAAACGTTGAAGATTGGATACAAGCAGTGGGATAAAAAGCTTACTGGTGGCTATCTAACAATTAATATTCAGCCGTCTAGCTTTAGTAATGTTTTGGGGCAAAGCTGGGCTGGATACAACACCGAAAAAGGGGAAAATATTCCTTGGTTATCTTGGCTCCTAACTAGGGGCGACGACGTTATTATTACTGGTTATGAAGTTGAGTATGGTAATTTTGGTAGAAGTGGTCAGGGCCGCATGACTGGAGACGGCACTGGCGGTGGCATGGCCTTTAGAGTTAACTCTAGATTTTCTGGAACCACAGACAGAAACTTTATAACCGAAGCCCTGACTAGCAGGGACAGAATAAAAATTATAAGAGACAGATTGGTAAGGTTTCTTAACGGAAAATAAGATATGCCAGAATACACAGAACTAAAAGGCTTTTATCAAATAGGTGACAATACGCTCACCTCTATGTTGCAAGACAACATCGTTGAGTTTTTTGATTGGGGTCTTTTGAATAAAGGTAACTATTTTAATGTTAGCGTTCCGACATCTGGTCAGTACGGTGGCGATAGACACAGGCTTAGATTAGTAGACGATCCGAACTATACCAAGGGTCAAGTCTGGGAGGCGTATAGGTCTAACTGGGTTTGGCAGAGCGGTATCAGCCAGTCAAACGACGCCCCTGTTAGTATTTCAGGTGTGTATGTAGACGGCGCATTTAAATCTAAGACATCGACTGGTACATACGCACACCACGTCAATTATCCTTGGGGTAGGGTGGTGTTTGACAGCGCCATCTCTACCGCCAGTACAGTGACGATGGAATACAGTTATAAGTGGATTAATGTCACCACCGCCAATAGTGTGCCTTGGTTTAGAGAGCTTCAATCCCGCTCTCGACGAGTAGATAGCGCTCATTTTCTGCAAGACGGATCTGGTGACTGGTCCCAATTAGCTGGCTCTAGATTTCAACTTCCTGCTATTGCCGTTGAAATGGTTCCAAAAAGAAGTTCTAGACCATACCAACTGGGCGGCGGCCAGTGGGTAGAAACAGATGTTCTTTTCCATATATACGCTGAAGATGAACACACCAGAGATAAACTGGTTGATGTCGTGTCTTTACAAAACGACAAAGCCATATTTATGTTTGATACCAATAGGATGACGACAGATCAGAGATTTCCCCTTGACTATAGAGGCGCTAAAGCTTCTGGGTGCTTGACTTATCCAGATTTAGTTAAGCCTAGTGGCTCCGCTTATGGTGATGGTACTTTTACCGCCGGATTCAGACCCAGCAACAATGGTAGACCGAACCAGCTTAGATTTGCCACTATGCAGAGTCAAGAAACGGTTATGATAAATCCTAATCTTTATCGCGGTATAGTCAGAGGTACAACAGAGGTTATTATGCCGGGAATCTAGCTTGTTTGGTGTATAATACTATAGCTAGCATTTCTGGATATTCAGAAAGACACTAAGGAGAATAAATTCCATGGCCAATAATATGCGAGTCTTTTGGGCCGTTCAAGGTGTTGTGATAGGCGAAATGGGTGAAGCCGTCATTAACACCACAAGCCCTTTTAACGACAAAACTAAATTAAACCCCGTTCACGGTTTGCAAAGCGTTGGTATTACTACGACTTTCAACCTTGAGCAAGTATTCGAAATGGGTCAACTTAGCCTATACGAAAACCTTGAAGAAGTTCCCGACGTTGAAGTTACCTTGGAGAAGGTAATCGATGGTTATCCGCTTATCTACCACTTGGCTACCGCAAACCCCGGCCTAGCCGTTGGTACGGACACCTTGATTGGCAGATCAAACGAGCGCTGCGATTTGCGATTGGGCGTTTATGCAGATTCAGCCACGAAAGCTGGTGGAGTCGCGCCGCAGTCTGAAGTTTACTGTTCTGGTATGTATGTATCTTCTATAAGTTACACTATCCCCGTCGATGGAAACATGACCGAATCAGTGACTTTGGTTGGTAACCACAAGAAGTGGTATACCGGCACTCCCGGCGCCCATGCCCTCGGCACTGCCGATCTAGGCTTTGGCTCCGATGTGCCTATCTCTGGTATTGCTCGTCGTCAGCATCTTAACATGACCGCTTGCAACCTCCCGCCAGAAATTCCCGGCGTTGGTAGCACCGATGGTCAGATGGATAGCCAAGAGGGTGACATTCAGAACAACCCGCTTGCTCATATTCAGAGTATTACGGTAAGTGCTGATCTTGGCCGAGAAGAGATCAGAGAGCTTGGACACAAGGGTCCATACTTTAGATACGTTAGTTGGCCAGTAGAAGTTACCACCGAGTTCGAAGTCGTTACGGCTTCGGGTGATTATGTAGACGCTCTGCCGAATGCTGATAACTTAACTAGCCGAGCTATTTATATTGCTGTCTCGGGTACTGTTGGGGTGGGAGCCGGTAATAACTTTGTGTTGGATCTTGGTGACAAGAACAAGTTGACCAGTGTTTCATACAGTGGTGCTGACACGGGCGGTGGAAATGCCACCACCTCATTCTCTTATTCGACGTTTAATGATCTGACCATTTATTCTGCTCATAACCCGTCGAATGTATAATCTATTTGGTACGTAGAGGGGTGGGGAAACTCGCCCCTCAGTACCAGCGTTTTTGCGATAGCCTCTGCATTGCAGTTGACTTTTTGAGGATAGAAAAAAGGCGAGTAAGACGCTGGGTTACTATGGATGTGTGGGATAGGAAATATGATAGAAAGTTCCCGTCATAAGGGGTAGCAGAATGCAACCATATGAGCGGGAATTTTTTATATACCGAGTCATCAATGGGTTCTTACGTTGTGGGGCGGGCTGTGGTGAAACGTTCAACATCTTTGAATCTGACTCTAAACAAAAGTATGTTTTATCTGAGCTTTATGTAAACTCTTATAGGAAAGCTCTACAACTGGGCTGCTACGAAGAGGATGAGATATTAGATCTTTTATTAGAGTACGATCTTTGGGACGAACAAAAAGAGACTAAACTCAAAGGCCTGCCTAAACAAATAGATGATATGAAAGTCAGGATGCTAGAAAATGCTTTCAAAAGCAAAACCAGAGAAGGAATTAGACACCATGTTAGATTGGCGCAACAACAAATACAAGATCTCGCCCAACAAAAGCACTTTTATTATCAATACACATGCGAGGGATATGCGGACTATTGTGTCCTGTCATACTTTGTAGAGACAAGCTGCTTTGACGAACAAAACAAGATATGCGATTGGAATATTCATTCTTTAGACAAATTTGTTTCACTCTATCAACAAGATTTTTTATCTGACGACGCCATAAGAGAGATAAGTAAGACTAATGAGTGGTCAAGAATTTGGGCTGTTTCTAGAGATGCTAGTCTTCTTTTTGATAGACAACCACATGAATTTACAAGCAATCAAATATCCTTGATTTTATGGTCTAAAACATACGACAGTTGTCAAGAGTCCACAGAGTGTCCTCCAGAGAAAGTCATTGACGATAACGACCTGTTCGACGGATGGTTGATCAAGCAAAGAAGAAAAAGAGAGACTGACACAAAACAAGATTTTGGAAAAAGCTCAGTGAACTTGCCAGATTCTGACGAAGTTTTTATTCCGGTAGAAACAGAGAGTGATAGAGAAGAGGTGGATAACATGAATGACCCCCTTGTAAGATCTATTAAGAGACAGAGATTCAAACAAATAGAGGAACAAGGGTCGGTTCAACACGGCGACCTCAGCGATGTAAGAAGGGATATTCAAATGGAAGCAAATAAACAACAGGTAAGCACTCACAGATAAAGGAGGGCGAGATGACTCAGGACTATGATTTTTCAGAACTGGTTAGAGCCTCCAGACAATATAAATCCGATAAAGATGCTAAATATAAAGATAGCTCTAGAGAAAGACTATTAAAGATCGCTAGAAAGAAGATCGAAACTACGATGATTGGCGCTCTAAGCTCCATGGAAAAAAATCTTGGGTTTTTGTGGGGACACGAAGAACAGAGAGATTTAACCCCAGAAGAACAGCATGTTAAAAATATATACGATCAAATAAGATCGGAGATACTAGACAAAGGAAACAACCAGATAAGGAACTTGGAAGCAGAACTAGCTCAGTATGAAGTTACTTGGCTCAGATATCACATGACTCTACCAATGGCTAATACAGAAATCGAGGAGGACCAAAATGGCGAAACCGATTAATAAGATAACCGTTAAGTCTAAAGACAACGACGGCAAAAGCGTGACCATAATAGTTAAAAGGCCAACTGGTGAACACACCAGAGAGGCCAAAGCTCATTACAACCAGACCTTCAGGACCGCTCTCGAAACTGGCGCGCTTCTCAGAAAAAGGCTTGGTCAATACATGGAAGAGCAGGGTATTTGGGACGACGCCAAAGAAAAGCAGTACCAAGATGTCACCACGAGAATCATACAGGGTGAAAAAAAATTAAAGACTGGCGGAATTAAGTTAACAGAAGCCAGAGAACTAGCCTTTAGTATAAAAACCGCAAGAGACGAGTTTAGAGAATTGATCGGTGAGAGAACCATGATGGACGCTAATACGGCTGAAGGACAAGCCGACAACGCTCAGTTCAACTGCTTGGTTGCTCTTTGCACATTTGACGAAGCTGGTGAACAAGTCTTTAAAGACCTAGATGACTATGAAAAAAGATCGGATGAACCTTTTGCGGCTGAAGCTGCTGGAAAATTGGCCGAATTCGTGTATAATCTTAATGAGGATTATGATTCAACGTTAGAAGAAAACAAGTTTTTGAAGAAGTTTAATTTTGTTAACGATGATTACGACCTGATTAATAAAGATGGCGATCTGGTTGACACAAAAGGCAACCTAATTAATAAAGAGGGAAGATTTGTTGACAAGGATGGAAACTTAATAGATAAGGATGGAGTTCCTGTTGACGAAGAAGGTAATTTCCTAATAGATACTCAACCCTTCTTGGATGATGATGGGAACCCCATAATTCTCGAAGAAGAAAAACCAAAGAAGAAGACTACTAGAAAAAAAGCTGAGACTACCACGTCTTAACGGATAGCAGTGGGTGTACTGGATAGCGTTACGCTACCGGTACATCCACATTTTTATATAAAGAGGGCAAGATGGCCGATCCTTTTGTTTTGACCGCTCAACTACAATTAAGAGCGCCTAGAAATACTAAAAAAGTAATAAAAGACCTTAAAAAAAGTCTTAAAGATATTGACATCAGGATAGAGACTAAGATCTCAAAGAAGTCTAAAAAAGAATTAAAAGATCTAAAGAGAGATCTTGACAGAACATCATCCTCGTCCAAGCGTGCGGCAGGAGATGTCAGCAACTTTGGAAAACAGATGGGGCTGGCCGCTAAGAGATATGGGGCGTTCTTGGCCGCTACTGGAGCTTTCGTAAAGCTTGCTAATGAAATTGGAAGATCGGTTGGTGATGCGATTGCCTTCCAAAGAGAACTGGTAAAGATCTCTCAGGTAACTGGAAAATCGCTAGCAGAACTAAAAGGGTTGCAGAACACAGTAACAAAGCTAGCAACCAGCTTTGGAGTGGCTTCAAAAGAGCTTCTTGGTGTAGCTAGAGTCTTGGCTCAGACTGGTCTTTCGGCTAGGGATACTGAAGTAGCCTTGAGCGCCTTGGCCAAAACCGCCCTAGCTCCCACCTTTGATGATATTAATAAGACGGCTGAAGGTGCTGTTGCCATCTTGGCCCAATTCGGGCAAGGTGTCGGCGCATTAGAGGCACAACTTGGTTCTATTAACGCCGTAGCCAAGCAATTTGCCGTAGAATCTTCGGATATTATTTCAGCCGTTAGAAGAACTGGTGGAGTATTCCAAGCTGCTGGAGGAACCCTAGAAGAGTTTATTGCGTTATTCACCAGCGTTAGAGCAACCACGCGAGAAACTTCTGAAACTATCGCCACCGGTCTAAGAACTATTTTTACCAGAATACAAAGACCAAAGACCATTGAATTCATGCGTCAGTTTGGAGTTGAACTGCAAGACATGGAGGGGAACTTTGTTGGGCCATACGAGGCTGTCCAAAGGATGTCTAAAGCCTTAAATCAACTAGACCCAAGAAGTGCAGATTTCTCTGGCATAGTAGAACAGCTTGGTGGCTTCAGACAGGTTGGTAAGGTGATCCCACTAATCCAACAGATGGCTACTGCTAACCACGCCTTGCAGGTAGCACTGGATGGGACTAACTCCCTGTCAGAAGACGCTAAAACCGCACAACAAGCCTTGGCTGTACAGTTCTCTAAAGTTAGGGAAGAATTTGACGCTCTAATTCGTAAAGTAACAGAGAGCGACTCTTTCCAAACCATGGCTAAGTTTGCGGTTCAACTAGCCAGTGCGCTTATCCGAGTAGCAGACGCCCTCACCCCACTACTCCCGATGTTCACCATGCTCGCGGGCATGAAGATTGCCGGAATGATGGGTGGCTTTGCAAGCGCGTTTGGTAAGGGTGGCATGAAACACGGTGGTGTCGTTAAGGGGTTCGCTAGAGGGGGTTTTGTTCCCGGCTCTGGAAATGGAGACACTGTCCCCGCCATGTTGCAGCCCGGAGAGTTTGTTATTAAGAAGTCGTCTGTTAATAAGATGGGTGCTGGTACGCTACAGGCGATGAATAATAATAGGTTTACGAATGGTGGCGGAACCACAAACGCCACGAAGGCGTATGACACTCCAGAAGCCGCTCGTGCCGCTGGTCTTTCACCCTCTAAAATTGCCTCTGGCTTTGGCGCTCAAGGCGGGGCGGCTACACCGGCGGCTACACCGGCGGCAGCAACCCAAGGTGGCAAACCGGTGTTGAAAAGGATGCATCTTCCGACAAGATTTGGAGGAGCTTTTATTGAACAGGGAGGAGCAAAAGTTGGTCAAAAAGGTTATACGGCGAGTGGCATAGATGGTGAATATGGAAGCGGCGTAGGGAATTTAATACGACAAAAGATGGATGCGCAAGGTTTCGCGTGGAACCGCGATGCTAAGGTGCAAGCACCTAATTATAAATCATATTATGTTAAACCTACCGATAGTGCTAGAGGCGTCTTTGATGAGGCTATGGATGTCGGCTTTAAAGGGCTTATTGATAAGGTTGTTGGAAAATTACCCACTCCGGGGGGCAAAGGGGCGGGCTTTACACTAGAACAATTGATGAGCAAAAGTGCTATAAATAGCATAAAGGGTCAAATGTTTGAAGGTTATATGAGACAGGCTACCGGAACTATATTTGACTCAAAGACCGATCCTGTTTTTGACTTTCCCAAGGTAAAAGGCGGCAGAGACAAGTGGAATTCCATGTTTACCCCCAATGGGGCCGGTACAAATCCTTTAGATGCGAAAGTTACAGAAACCGGAGAAAATATAAAGAGCCTCTATGGAAAAGCTCTCTCCCCACGAGGATTGAATGGTATAGACGGTCTTAAAGGGTTTGCTCGTGGTGGAGGTGTTGGCACAGACACCGTCCCCGCCCTTCTCACTCCCGGTGAGTTTGTAATAAACAAAGCTTCCGCACAATCTATAGGCTATGGCAAATTAAACAGAATGAACCATGTTGGCAAATTTGCCAAGGGTGGTCCTGTTCAGATGTTTAAGAAGGGTGGCATGTCATCAGCGGATAAGGCTGAGTTTAAAACACGGGTGGCGGCTGACCCCTCCATTATGACCGACTTTAATATGCAGATGGAGTCGATGAATGCAAGCACAAAAGAGCAAATAGCGGCTTTTAAGAAGTACAGAGAAGCGATAATGAAGGGTAAAAGTAGGCTCGACGCCAACTACAAGGCTTCTGGTAGGGTTTTGAAAGTTCGTGACAAGAGTTATAAGGCTATTAGGAAAGAGGTTAAAGCCAGACTGAAGTCAGAGAAGGCGGCTAAAAAAAGGGCTGCGGCAGATGAGAAAGCCGCCGCCTCCTCTAAAGGTGGCGGTGGTATGGGCGCCAGCAACAAGATGATGGCCCTTGGCATGATGGCTTCTACCGTCACTAGCGCCTTGTCTTCTATGGGCGAGGAAAGCAACGAAACTGTTAAAAAGTTTGCTGACCTTGCTTCTAGTACCATGATGGCCACGATGGCCGTCCACATGATGGCGACCCAAATGGGGCAATCGTTGGGTATGAGTGCGGGAGCCACCAAAGCTCTGGGGATGGTGGCGGTTGGGGCTATGCTGGCTTATCAAGCTTTCAAGTTCTTCTATGACGAAGCTCAAGAACGGATAAATAAAGGCATAGAATCTGGAGACGTTGGTAAGACCATTAAGGCTCAGTCATCATCTGGGATGCCTCGTTTCGTGGGTAGACTAGGAGAGGCTTTTGATGGGATGATTGCCGGTCCTTTAAACGCGATGGGCATGGGCATGGAAACGTATAGAGGTCAAGCCCTAGAGACTGCTAAAGAGCTTGGAATGAACACCGAACAAATGTCGGCCGCTTATGCAGAACAGGAGGCTTCCGTGACTGGCCTCGTGCTGGCGGGGCCACTCGGTTTATTCTATAAGATGATTTATAAATCCGAAGATTCACTTGGCAAAATGAATGAGCAGATTCAACTGGCTCAAACAAAGCTAAAAGGTCTTGAAGACGCCGGGCAAGCTGCCGCTGATGTTATGGGCGGTGCGGTTGTTAAGCAGTTTGGCGCTGGTAGTAAAGAAGCTGCGGATGTTATGGGCGCAAAGTTCAAAGAGATACAACTGAAGGCTTCTGGTGCGGCTGCCCAAATAACAAGAAACCCGGAGAGCGGCGCGTTCGCCTCAGAGGCTATTCAAGCGGCCAAAGAGGCAGAGTTGCTTGGTAAAACACTCGGAAAGAACGCTGACCAGTTTAGAGCGTACACAGAGGCCCAAACCGCCGAAGCCGTTAAGCTAGGCCAGTCTTTTGCAGACACCAAGGCTAATAATGAGCAGTTTGCAACAGCGCTTACGATTGGCAAAAAGGCGACTTATGCCAAGGTGTTAGCAGACACCAAGGACGCGACACTGGCCGCAAAAGCAGCAAAAGATTTTGAATCACAGCAGGAAATGGCCTTTAAGCTTCGTGATGCAGAAATACAAGCCTTGGCCAATAGCACTGCGATGTTTCAAAAATTGGCTGCAAAACAAGCAAAGTTTGCTCTAATAATGGACAAGCTAGCTCAATCAAGTCTTGATGCTACCTATAGTATAGGGCTGATGGACTCGATGATGGACGAGATGGGTGGGGGTGCTGGAAAGGCTACAAACGTAGGCTTTGGAACTGTTGGCTCGACCGCGACCCCGCAAGCGACGGTACAGGCCGGTGGGCTAATGGGGTCGCAGCAATTTGCCGATGATGTGCAGAAGTCTCAATTCTTAAAGAAGTTCCAAGGAACCCAAGCCAAAGCCGCAGGCGCGGCTGGTGACCCCAAAACAGCCCGAACAAGAATAATGGAGAACCTCAAAAAGGATGCGAGGTTCACAGGTCTTGATCAGGAGGTGCGAGATGTTCTATTGCCACAGTTAGCAGCGGCTATCGACAAGGGCGACCTTGACGCAGTGAATAAAATTGCGATAAAAGCACAACTGGACATTGCCGCGAAAACCGAGAAGGGTTTGGATGAGATATTAAAGGCTTTCGAATCTCGTATTAATAAGATGACCGAGTTGATAGGAAAGCATAATAAAGCCAGCGAGATGGTTGCTAAGAGTCAGAAGGGTATTGCTGATCTAGCGGCAAAGCATACAACAATGATGAACAAGGCGATGGGTCGAGAGGGCGAAGAAGGAGCGGTTGCTGAAGATAGAACGCGCGGAAGAATGCAGGCTGCGATAGACCATCTTGGAAGAGTGAGTCAGGGTGTTCAACCGGGTGGTGTTGGCGTTAGTGGCGGTGGGATGGCTGGAACATTGGGTCTTGATGTTAACGCAACTCAAGCGCAGATTCAGCAGCTAGGGACAGAGATTGAAAAGGAAGCGGAGAAAAGACGTGCTTCGGGCCTTTTCATGTCGGCTGGTATAACGTCCGCCAAAGACCACAATAAAATACTGGTTGAAAGCACTAAAAGAGAGCAGGAACTACGAAATACGAAGAAAGCCCTTGTTGATGTTTATAAAGAGGCGGCTGATGTAACTGAGCGTAGAAGTGTCATTGAGAAGAAGTTGGCAGACATACAGGCGGGTAAAGCACAGATGAAAGGTGCTGTATCAGACTTTACTTTTGGAACTGACAAATCTCGCATGGAGGGGGCGCAAAGTTTCAACAGAGCGGAGTTTGCTGCTAAAGCAGGGTCGGCACAAGTTATACCTGAGAAATTCCGCGCTGATCTGAAGGCTACCCTTGACAAGTTTTCCAAGGCTAAAGTCTTTGCTGGCGGAACCAAAACCGGCGAAGAAGTTAAGAAAGAGATGGAAAGTGATGCTGTCAGAAGACGAGCCACGTTTGTTGGACAGCAGCAGGGTATGAAAGGTAAGAATTTACAAGACTTTGTTGGCAAAACAGTAACGAACTTCGAAGAAGGGCAAACTAGTGAAGAGCAAACCTTAATTACACAGATGCAGGAACTTAATAAGGTTGAAATGGGCTTTGCTAAGTTCCAAGCAGACCAACAGATGCAGCTTCAACAGGAGTTGTACAGCGAACTTAACAAGTTCATTCAAGAACTTAAGGCTACGTTCTTACAGGGTGGTGGTGGAGGTGCTGGGGCTGGAGGCGCTGGTGGAGGCGCTGCTGGTGCTGGTGCTGGTGGAGGCGCTGCTGCTGGTGCTGGTGGAGGCGCACCAGTTACGCAACACGGTGGTAACGTCAATCACACTCATACACTAACAGGTGGGTCTGCTGTTGGTGACGCGGTAGCAAGCGCTGTTGTTGCGGCGGCAGTACCTGCGGTAAATCAGGCTGTAAATCAAGCAATTACGGGAATTTCACATGACGCCAATGGAAATCATGTACCCGGACAAGGAACAGCAAGTAATCAAGCAAGAGCTAATCAAGCGATCATCGACTCGACAAGGGCCACGTAAGCTAGGAAAAACATTTAAATGGCTGTAGCATCTGGAGTCATACCATACTCACCATTGGTTATCCATGGGGCGGTTGAACCCAAGCTTAACCAAGAGATATTTCCGTCTGGACTGAACCAGTACTATGGATATTGGACTGGCTGGAAAGATGACTCCCTAACTTCGTCTTCTGGTGTATTCAACACCATCTATATGCCATTTGAGAGCAGTGGGAATGCTGGGGTTGGCGGGCATGGGCGACCTAAAGCCCATAATGTTACCAAGAACACCACCCATGTTGCCTCTGGTAATTCTTTCTGGCTTAAGGCTGGTGAATTAATACCGGTCTTCGGATCAAACGCAATACAAGAAAGGTGTGTCTACGTAAACAAAAACGACTATTTCTCGCTAGGGAGTGGAGACAACCTAGGATATAGTAGTTCTTTTTCTATCTATGCTAAGCTTATACCCAGTGGAAATATAAGCGGCAAGCGTATTCTTGCAAAACACGACAACAACCCCGCCCAAATGGTCCTTGGCGTAGATAATGACGGCAAGATTTATGTTAGGGCTGATTCGGAAGACGACCCCTACTACGCAACAAGCTCTAAAGATTTTAATGACTATGACTCACCATTACATGTTGTGGGTACATATGGATATCCAATAATTAGTGGTAGTGGGTCATTACAATTATACGTTAACAACGAGTTGGAAGGCTCTTCGGCGCGCTTTGCGCGGTCTTCCCCTGAAGACAGAAGAGCGGACCCAATTACTCTTGGTAAGCCTAGATATACCGGAACAGAGGGTTTTCAGGGATGGGTGGATGAAGTTGGTGTTTCAAATTACGCTTTCACACCGTCCTCCATTAACAACCTATACCAGAACTCTGTTCAGCTTTCTGAATTTATAAACGAGGATGCCGCAACTCTACACCCATCCGGTGCAGAATATGATATAAGCTTTGGCCCAGCGTTCAAGGCTATGGATACAAACTATATCGAATTCACAGTGGCGTCAAGCGACCCCACCGGAGGAATTGGCGGCTCGTTTGATAGAGGTCTATGGGGCAACGGCCACTACATGGTTTCTTCAAATCTTAGTTTTGATTTGAATTCAATTCACCCCCAAACATACCAAGTGACCAATGATATATCACTTGATATGTGGTGTAAGCTTGACACAAACCACCACAGCGGCGTGTATATAACGGCTGCTTTGACCAAGGGCGATGACGCGGATACTTATTACGAAAATCTAAATTGGGTTGCTCCAACACAATTCATACCATCTAGTGAAAACAGATTCCAACAACTAACCTTTAATGCCTCTCTAGATAAAGAGATGTACACACTTGATGGTAAAAGAGAGTTTAGAAGTGACTTTGATACACATACACTAAACATAGGGGTTTCATTCCCCAGTGGAACTAGCGCCGCCACAACAGACGAATTTAGAAGAAACAAAACATTTGATGCCAACTTTAGAATCTACTCCACTAAATTAAATGTTGATTCCTTCATTATCCCATCTACTGGTACGGCAGACATGGATCTGTACACCAGTGGCGACACAGTTACTTCGAAATCAGACGAGATTGACCTGTTTATCCAGTCTGACAAAGTTGTTGGAAATATAGACCTATATCTACAACAAGACCAAACCATTATAAAATCCAGCGGCCTGCTCTCTGTCCTGCCAACGGTAATGACCACAAAGACCGCTAGTCTAGCTATCAAGGCCGGTGTCTTTGACGAAGGCAGCATGCCTGCTAATGCTATGAACTTGTTCTTGGGTATGAGCAAGAAATTCCAACAAGTTACTAGCTCCGTTGACCTGTTTATGCCAGTGTCTCAATATGGCACAAGTGGTATTTCAAATATTCTTGATCTATTCTTATTGCCATCGGCGGCTAGTGGTCTTGGCTCTACTACTCCAAGCGGCACGCTGAACTTGTTTACAAGAGGCCCAAACAAGGCCACGGTTTCGGGAGCTTTGAATTTGTACGCTCAAGCTTTTGCTGGTAGCGAACCAAGATCTACAGTTCAGACCTCTGGGACGTTTACGTCTGATGACATACCTTTGTATATTCTACCAGCCTATGGAACAAACTCTAGCTTAGATTTATATATGCAAACTAATGCGTCTCACGGTATAAGCGGTAGCATGAATCTGTTTACGCGAACATTCTCTTCCTCGGTGCTAGGGGCCGAGGAGAAAAAGATGAACCTATTTATCAAGCCTCCAGATAGATCCGGTTCAATAAACTTGTTTACGGTTGGCCACACTTTCTGGCCGACATCGTTTGGAGACGGCACACAACCAAGAAGCAGTGGTATCTTCCTATATGCTAGCGGCCTAGGCAGCCTCACCAACAACACTAATTTAGTAACAAGAGGTTATTCAACTTCTGGTTAAAGGTAATATTATGCCAATCCAATATACAAGTAAAGCAGGAACACAATCGTTAACACCAGCCCCTTTGGCTCAGGTGACGAAAGAATATCAGAAAACCGGAGACGGAACTGTTGTTGGTGTACAATACAATATTAGTCTTACAGGAAAAATACTAGCCCACAAGGGTGCGCCCGGATCTAAAGCTACTTCTGGAGCTAAAGACTCTTATCAAGCAGCTATTGTTAGTAGTCAAAAGGCTATTAGGGAAATGTTTGCCGACGAAGGCGGCATGTTGGAAATTACCGCTTGGGATGGAGGCACTCAGTTAACCTGTTATCCGAGGGTTGTCAGTATTGATTTTCCCAGCCGAGATCCCATCTCTTGGTTTCAGGTGTGCGACTACACAATTAATTTAGAAGCCGATTATGTAGATGGGTCTTTTCCAGAAGCAAACGACGACTTTGATTGGGCTATCTCTTCTTCTACAGAAACAGTAGATTTTGGAGAGGAAGATGGTAGGTATCATTACGTTTGGTCTTCAGATAGAACAGCGCCACCGCCTATCGCTAAAGTATTTAGATTCTCAAGAACCATTAGCGCACAAGGCAAAAAGAGATACGACGACGGCTCGGCTGCTCCAGACACACCAAGCCCCTTAATGGGCGGCGGCGAAGCTTGGCAACAAGCCAGTGGTTATGTCATGGCTAAGCTAGGTGTTGGTTTTCCTGCTGATGCTGCGGATATTAAAAACTATCCTTCAGACTTAACACCCGCCCTAGCAAGACCTCCTGAAGCATTTTTGGGTCTCCCAGATTACTACAATGTGTATAATCATAAGAGGAGTGTAAACATAGATAAAACTGGCGGTACTTTTTCAGTAACCGAGGAATTCGTATTTGGTAGCGGCAGTACAACAAGCGCTGTAACAGAAGACACAAACGTAAGTGTAGAAAAAGGTTCTGATGCAGGATTGATTAACGTCAGTGTTCAGGGAACTATTGTTGGTCTGAATACAGACCAGTATAGCAAACCTTTTGTTTTAGACAATCATACTGTCAACCCATATACTGTGGCTTCGGACCATTGGAAGGACAATGTTGAACCCTATGTTTTCAATATGGCGAATGCTCTTGGTGGTCCAGAAATAACAAGGTTTATAGGGGGTCAATCAACTTTAAATCCACTTCCAAAGTCAGAGTCAGTTAGTAGAAATCCTGCTGCTGGAACAGTTGGTTTTAATTATACTTTTGATAACAGACCCACCATTTGTATACCCGGAGCTTTAGCTGAGAACATAACAGTAACAGACAATGCTCCGGGGCAGACGGTTGCCTTAACATCAGTCCCCGGTAGAATACTTGGCCCTGTAATGCAAGATATTGGAACACAAGATGGACCGTGGTCGAGGGCGTTTAACTTGGAGGTGGTTGTGTCTGGGATGTCCCCCGCGAACTGTGGTCCTGTTGGTATTGCTCTTTGGTTGTCTGAAAAGAAACCCTCTAACGTAACTGCCCCTTATGATCAAAAAGCAGCAATCGAGGCTATTATTCTTGGCGCAGCCCCTCACGGCAAGCCGGGAGTTACTAAAGCTTATACTTCTGGGCAACCAACAGAAACTTGGGATCCAAAAAATGGTCGTTACACCTACAGTGTAACTTGGAACTACGAACTTAACACCTCTAAATATTACTAGGACTTATGGTATTATACGCTAGCGGATTATTAGATTCAACTAGTTTTTCTCTGCCTCAGTGGCCGGGGCATGCTACCTTTTCGCTTTCAGAGAGACATCTTGAATCTGGCTTTAGTGTAAGAAACATGTATAATCAGATTCCCGGTTCAGGTCTCGGTTTTAATTTACCTAGTTATCGAGATCTTCCGCCCGGATCTGGTATAGAATATCTAGTCAGTTCTTTGAAAAGAAACATATCACATTCCATACAAGCTGAAAATAGCGGTGTGTTAAATATCGGCAAACACAGCTTGCTATTCCCCGGTCAGGACTATGGTTCAGGGGTAAGGTACTAGGAGAAGTAAATGACAATTACAAAACCCGGAGTTTATGACCCCCTTTCTCAAGGATTACCTGCTCCACCTGTGCAGTCTTCTTTTCTAGGTGCAACAGTAATAGATTTTTCTACATCTATTGGTTGGGGTGCGGATGCTTCAACGTTTTCGGTAAATCTTATAGAAGACGACATGTTTGTCAGGCCACCAGACGCCAGAGTAGAGGGCTATGCTCCTCCTGTTGGCGGAAGTGATGATTGGCCATACGCACTTGCTGGTTCGTTGCAATATATAGCTGACGGACCAGAAACAGACAGTAGCGGTGGGCCGGGAGCGGCAGATGGATATGGTAACCATCTTGTAGACCAATCTAGAAGAAGAAGCAACCTACCTTCTCGTGCTGGGTCAGCGTTATATACCATGGGAGACTTCTTTTGGACTCCGCAATTAGGTACGCCAGTATACTTTAATTATAATGGTTGGAAATTCAACGGTATCTTTAAAAGCTATTCTAGAGATTATGGAACTGGTGGTGAAAAGTTTTCTGTAAATGTTGAAAGCCCAGCATCTATATTACGAGGAATACAAGTTGTACTAGGCGGATACATGGGTACAACAGCCCCTCCAACTCCTCTTACCGGTGGTATATCATGTGGTGCTGGTATTTACAACTTATTAAACGTTTTTGGTTACTATGAAAACGCTGGGTTTGGCGGTGGTTTTGGTCAGGCCGGAAAGAACGACTCTGGATTAATCTGGCACGACCCCACTAGAGGCTATGGGAATAGTTCTGGACCCACGACCGGAGGGGGAGGAGTTCTTCCGGCAGTAGAAGACATTATTAATAACGGCGCTAGGGGTAATGCTTTTGGTGGTCCTATATATTATGGGACACACCCCAATAAAACTGGCGGCGGAACTAATGGGGAAGCTTATAAATATAGAATAGACTTGTCACAGCTTTCAAGTTTAAACACTGGTCTTCCAAGATATTATAGAATCAACCAGACAAACACAACTCTCATAAGTTTGATAGAAGAAGTTTGCAATATTTCTAGTTGTGATTTTAATGTCATGCTAAAAGAACCCTCTTCTTCAGACTACGCAAATGGATTTTATGGCACGATAAGAATTAATGTAATAAAAAGACACACTAATCCAGTAGCGAACGTTGTTAAGAAACACGTATTTGACACAGAGCTTAGTCCAGAGACTCAAAAGTATGACGCCAACGGTGTTCCGCTACCCAAGTATGCAATTTCTAGCAAGGTTGGGGCAGCTTGGGTTGATAAGCCAAAAGGTACTTTTATAGTTGGCGCTCCAGCAACTAGGGTGGTGGGAGCGGAAGTAACCACTTTGAACGCCTGTGGTGGAGCCACTTTTCCTCCGGGCGATATGGATGAGGCTAGGATTGGCTCCCCCGGCACGCAAAGCATATGGCCTGTCTTTGGTGTTTGGGAAAGAGCGGTTCCACAAATCATTGGTCCTAAAGGGCAGGTGTTTGGAGGTGTGACCGAACCCGGACTACCCATCATGGCTGGCACTCAAAACCCCAGCGCATCCAATATTAATGCCCTAGATGTTACAAGAGATTTTTCAGGTGGTGGGCCTATATTTGACATCCCGATTGATTGTGGGGAAGAGGGTTATCCATTACAAATGTTGGGTTATCCCTATGGCCCAATAAACCCAAACAATCCTAACCATCCACTCTCCGGCGCTCCAGCGTTTACTGTCAATGGTGTCCACCTAGCCAGCATAACAGAGCTAAGATTAGCCTCCACGGGACAACAAGAGGCGTGGGAATCTTATCTAAAGGTTTGGAACATCCCTGTTGCAAGAAACTTGGGTATTTTAAGCCCAATGGGCGCCTTTAATGATTTTGCAAAAACCAAGGCTGGCCAAGACGCTATTAGTGCGTTTGATATGAGCGACACCTCTAAAAAGTCTATGGAAGAAGCTCAAGAACTATACTCTTCTTTTAAGCAAGAGGTGATTGGCAAAATCTTCGGCAAGATACAGGGCGTGGCGCAAGAATACTTTGGAAAGCATTTTCTTGTCGGCCTACCTTTTGTTCCGGCGGCGCTTTCTGAACAATTAAACGTTACGTGCCTAGACGAGCCTGCGGCTTGGAGCGGAGCGTGTACTCCGTCCTTGACCATGGAAGAAGCTTGGAGTGTTTCCGGTGATGCTTGGGCTGAAATGGGTAATCCATACACCCCAATAGATCCCAGATTTTATTCCGAGAATGGTCGCTTGGCTATGTGTGCTAAGTTTAATAGAAGACCCCTTGTCACTTCATCAGCAACAAATGATTTTTCTGATATTGATCCCGAAAGTTATATTATAGAGGGAGACAACGTTTGGACGACAGCCGGTGCGGTTGCCCCTGTGGCTGGCGCAGGAACCGCCATGCCAAAATCTCCAACAGTCACATGGTATAACTCTTTGCCTTATGCTCATACTACTACTGGTCCTGTTTATTACACAGATCCAAATGTTCAGAATTTGGCTAGTAGATTTAATTTTGATGGCGCCGCCGCCCTAGTATACGCAATGGAGGGGGTTAGCACTAGACACAGAGGCAACACCGGCTTTGGTAGCGATATTGTTAGATTTATTTTAGATGGAAGCCCCATGAAGCCTACTGCGATCTTGATACCTCAAGAAAGCGCTAGATTTACTTGGGGGCCATGGTACTCGTTAGCTGCTGGCGGCTTTGGTATGGCTAGTGTTGAAATGGATAGCAGCCTTAATCCAGAAAACTTTGGCAGTAAAGCCAATATGAATAATGTTGGTGGGTCGATGGCTTGGTACGGGTCTGCTGTAAACATTCACTATGAAGAAAGCGGAGAAGTTTCTTTTGCAGAGTCTCCAAACACAAGCTTGGGAGATCAGTTGATTGTTGGCGGCCCTTATGTAAGCGATATTAATGTTAACATTGGTCCGGGTGGCGTATCTACTAGCTATTCATTTAAAACTTTTGAAACAAGATTTGGACAGCTAGCACAGTATACAAAAGATAGAATAATAGACGTAACCAACAAGCTGTTCTCAAGAATGGTAACCATAGGAAAAGAATTTAAATCTGGAACAGGCGGTCTTGATGTAAAAACTAGAAGACAAAACTGGAAACCTCATAAAAAGACGTTTGTTTCTAGGTGGGGTGGCACTACTAGTAATCATATGATCGTTGGTGAAGTATTCCAAGAAACCGACGATAGTAGTAATGATAAGATACAGGAATTCTTTAGCTCTGTTGCGGTGCAATCTACCAAGCAAACCGTAGCTCAAGTAGGGGAGAACTTCCCACACAAAGCTGCTATGACCATGGACGGTTTGTTTAGGCCGTTTAGTACAGATAGAGCTTATCCATCTATTCCTGATGCGGCAGCCCTTCTCCCACACTTTGAAGACGGCGGATCTGGAGCAACCCCTAATGTAGACGACCTTGATCCATTTTCTGTTAGTACCGCTGGACAAGACGACGGCCACGATATACAGGGCTTGACCAGTGGCAATGACATGGACAGAGATCTAAACAGACGCAAGGCAAGAAAAGGTTGCACAGGTCCAGATTGCTTTGAAGAAGAAGACGGCGATAAAGAATACGACAATCAATACAGAGGCATTGGTCTTAGAGCGCCATTAGTTGTTGTCGGGTGGGGTTATGATATCGAAGGCAATCCTGTTCCGGCCAATCCTAATGACGAAACTGTATTCCTAGACAACCATAAAAAGAGGGTTGATCAATGGAAGGCTGGCCCTGTTGATTTAAGGTGGGATGACACCAGAAAGGTTTGGGTCGCAGGAGGAGGTGGGGGAGCCGGGGCAGATGTGTGGTACTCGGTCATGGTTGATGCTGTTGCAATAAGCACCTCGATACAAGGAACCTCTGGCGGTACATATAGTTCTTTAAGTTGTGGTTCTGCTTCCTCTTATTGTGGCGGCGGGTGTGACCATCATGCGATAGCTCAGTTCAAAGCCTCAGAAAATCCGTTCTATAATGATCCAAATAGTCCATGCCCGATTCGAAAAAACCACGCAGTAGAAATAATTATAGAAGAACCTGAACAATTCAATTACCGCCAAGGTGCGTGCGAGGCAGTATTTACCGAAGGTGGGTGGCTTAGGCAACCCCTACCAGCCGGATACGGAGTCTTTACATTGGATACAGGAAGAGTAGGAAGTCTTGAAGGATCTACTAAATCATATCCTATTCATTGGGTTCTTCAGGCTCAGTTTTGTCAAACCACCGTTATTACTACAGTTGGGTGCGAACAAGCACCAGATGGAATATTTTACCTAAAGGTAGGCACTAGAGATCTTTGGACAGAGGGGCCAATCACGGGAGAACATCTTCCGCAAATGATGCCTACCTGTCCGCAGCCATAATAAGGATTTTAATAGATGACGACTGCCGCTGGAATGCATTGTAAAGTAATGCCCAAGGAGTGTTGCGGACCACAAACGTGTTGTGGTGGCGCCCTTGGTGTTGAAGGTGGCGGTCCCCATCCTTATTGCTATCATTGGCCTGTAGACCAAGGGATGAAGTTTGAAGTCTCGGAGGAAGACGGGCATGAGTGGAGAGGCAATCTGGGTTATGTTTCACAAATGTCCGCGATACAGGCTATGAAGTATGGATGCCTACATCCTAATTGTATATGCCCCGGTGAAATAGCTGACGGTAAATGTTACCACAAACTGTCGGTCTCCGGCGGCTCGGGAAGCGACATTTGGCTCCATAGTATTCAAAATGCATCCGATTGTCAAAAACAGGGGACTTGTTATCTTGATGGTCTTCCCGTAAAGATCAGTAAAGAGGAGTGCGAGGATTGTAGAGACGGTGGTTGGTCAACAGAGTGGGTTCCGGGTAATTTCCATGACGAATGTGTCAATTGTGACCCCGGAGCCGTCAGTGCCGACATCGCCAAAGACTGCTTAACAGCGCCCGTCCCATCAGACGAAGAAGGAAATAGATGTTGTGCTGACACCGACGTGCCTCTCTGTGCCACATGTCCTCATACATGCAATGTTTTTGCTGGAGGCACTGATGAGTTTTGTGGACCCCCAGTTCTTTATAGTACACAAGGCCCGATGGGCAATGGCATAGGCATTGTAATACCTTGGCATATTTCTCTTGCTTGTGTAAGACCCGGACCAGTAGATGGCCATGCTTATCCAGAGCCAGATTATGGTGTTTGGGTAGCTACTGTCACTGGTTATAGGCCAGACTGCGAACATATAATGGGAGAGGTTGAATGTTTTAATAAGCAGTATATAGGGGTTGGCAACGGTGTAGATGCTAAAGATTATAAGTTACTTGGCAGTGTAGGAGAGATAGACGACTCGGACCCTGACAACCCAGTCTTTATTCCAGCAGTAGACCTTAGTGGTGATGTTCTCGGCGATCACAAAATGGAAATCGTGTCTTGTGGTGGCGGTGGAAAGCTGGAATTCCTGATAGAGATAGAAGACTTTGAAGAGAATTCTTGTCAATTTACATGCAGTTGTAAGTGTCCGTGCGATCAGCAAGTAACTAATGTTGGGGCGGAAGCAACTTGCGATTGCCATCCTGATGACGGAGGGGAGAATCCTGATTGTCCAAACGGGCCTGAACATGAGCCGTGTGTTCAGGATAGTACCGACCCGCCAGAATGTGATGCTGCTTGTTGGCAAACCAAGGGTTTATGTAAAGCCTTAGAAGCTGAGAGAGAGAATCAGACTCTTGCATATCTTTCAGAGAATTATTGTTTAGGGGATTGCCCGGACGGCAGCGCCGCTGGTGGAGGTGGCGGTGACGGGCAAGGCGGTGGTAGTGGTCTTCCCGGTCAACCGGGCAGCGGTGGCTCGGCTCCCGGCGGCGGCGGTGACGACGACGACGACGACGGGGTTCTTTCGTGCGGTTTAGACGAAGATGGCAATGAACTCAAGCCCGAATTAAAAGGAGGCGCGCTGAACTGTGACGGCACAGTGTGCTGCGAAGTGTGTAATCCTTATTGTGGGGACTCATGCGTTTGTGAAGAAAAAAGCTGCCTGACCGGAGACCCAGAGCCGTGCAATAGCAGCACCACCTTTTACAATAGCGGTGGCCATGGCGCTGCCGATCCTGATCAGTACAGCCCACAACGAGAAACAATTGAATGTCCTTGTGGAGGAGACTCGAACACGCAAGCCTACTCTGATCCGTGTAAGGATAGATGCAAATTTAATTGCGGCTGTATGAAGAACAACGTTCCGGGTAAAATCACAATCCGAATCACTGCCGACCTACCAGAAGTGGCTGGTTGTGACTTGGCAAAGAAGTCTCCAGAAAACTTTGGATGCTCTCACACCGTCTACCCTCAAGACTGTAAAGGCCCACTACCGGGGCCATTTTATGCAGAGGGTGTTCGTTGTGCAAATCCTTGGGATCTTACGCCCGGAAGAGAAGGTAGCGTTTATATGCAGCCACAGTGGGGGTCTCAATGTGTACTCCCCGGAGGTTCTTCAAACGGTCCAGACAGTTGGGATTTTCCTGCAAAAGCTGGCGGATGCCTAGGCTGTTCTCCTCACCACTTTGGAAAATTCCCTTGGCACGATCCAGACGGTGACTGTTGTATAAAGCATCCAGATTATATAGATGTTATCCCCGAACATGGATCTATAGGCGAGTGTAACCCATATTGTGAGGGGTGGTGGGAAACCGTACATGATTGTTTGCGAGCTTATCAATTAGGTGTATGTCAATGTCGAGACGTTTCTGGACATGACGATTGCCTTCCTTGTTGGTCGGAATGTTACGAAGAACTATATGCTGCTGGGGTAGTAACCAAGCCAGAGGAATTTTCGGGTGGTGTTCTCACCTTCACGGGATGTCACCCAGAAGATAGAGGTAGTTCTGACGGTTGTGAGGGTAAATGGCCCGGATTCTTCCCCTTCCTATATTATCACCCACCAGAATCAGAATATTGCCCATACGGAGAGTACTTCCCAGCTAATGGATGTCCACCCGTTGAAAATAGCCCCAGAGCAAAGAAGTTTGGTGGCGCACAGTTGTATTATCCCGGCAATATGAATACAAAATGGTCTTCTTGCTGTGGCAATCAACCGGCTGGGTGTAAATGTGTTTATCCCTGTGGTCATCCCGCTTATGACCCTTGGGCTAGAACCGAGGCTCTTGTTGCTGGTTCGATTTGTGATGTTTGTTGGGAGTGTATGGCTACCGCAAAACTTGGAAGACCAAATTCATCTCTAGACGAGACCGCTGGGCCACTAGTCGGATGTCCTGATGGTTGTGAGGCAAGCGGCGCTGGTTCAGGACAATGTGTGCAAGTTGTACAAGACGGTGGCAACGAAATTGCCGGTTGTGGTCAATTTATGCAAGAGTCGCCAGACTGTCCACACCCCAGATACTGCCCCGAAGGAATGATTCCTTACTCTACTGCGGGCGGTGGTTATTGTATCGAGGGAATGCCTTGCTGCACATGTTGCCCCGGAAGTTATCGTGACCCAGCCTCGGGCGCTCCTATCGAGTTAATGAACTGGGAGAAGTTGTGTTCTGCTGTGTGTGACTTAGAGCCTTGTGGTATGGGTGGTGGGGGTCATTCGGGTTCCACCGGCGGTGGTGATGACCCCGGCCTTGGTGGCATTATAGGTAAGGATCTTGGTGGTGATGCAGAAGTGTTCGGACCTCTAGCCACTGTAACGTTTATGAGAGACGGCACTTCTACTCCGTTTGGCCCAGTTGTTCGTTTGGAAGATAAAATGGATCGCTATGAAATTGTAGCGATGACAGCAGATCCTCATGGTTCAGCAATAATCAGCATAAAATTACAAGAAAGTCAAACTGCCCACACCTTAGCAACCGGGGATGAGATCTGGCTTGGTGCATTTCCAATGGAAGATGGAACCAAGATTGGCTCAGACGTAGAGCCTCCAGTTGATGATATGAATGGTTTGTGGGTCGTTGATTTAGGTTCGGCAGCAGAAGTCAACACCGGGGTTATAGACCCCACAAGGCAACTCTTTATTAAATATATCGGCGGCAGTAGAAAATCTCTTACCGGCTCGTGGAATACTGGCGGAACTATCTTTCCTTGGAAAGAATCTGATTCAGACTATAATTCGGTTCACGTTGATGGCAGTGGAGAGGTTGCAACTCCTAGCAACACCCCCGGTGATGGTTCGTCCATTAATATATATTCCAAGACTAAGCCGGGATATATTAATACAGATCTATTTATTGGCCTTGTTGAAGAGGCTTTTGGCGAGTGGTCTAGAATTTTAGATAAGCTTTTCTCAACCGATAGCACCGCTGTGTTTGGCCAACAGATTGCTTTTAGTCATGATATGGCAACTAGATTTATTAATATGGGATTTGAGAACCCAGAGTCCAAAGATGTGCCTAGCAAGGAAGGCGAAATATACAACGTGCCTGAATGGGGCGAATATTTTGATGCACCAGAGTTTGGAAAATGTACAGACCATCAGGGAAATCCCGTTGACGTAGACACCCAGAGTGAATGTCTTCCTTACGGTGGATGTTATAAAGTTGGTTGTTCCGCTAATGATAAGAGAACTTTCGTCGGACTTCCTATTACTGCTCACAATATTGAGTATCCTGATTACAAATCTTGTGTTGAAGCTTCGGTTAGCTATTGTTTAAAAACAGATTCTTTAAGTAACACAACTTATATAGACCATACAATAGTAGATGAACGGCGCTGTGCTGGAGATTGGATAACAAAGAAGGGCGAGTGGAGCATTGAATTTGGTAATGGGTCTGGAGTATTTCACGCCGCCCCGTCCTTCGTGTATCCATGCGTGCCAAAGAGCGGCGAAGATACTTCGTGTAGAAGTTGCGAAGTTGGAATACATATTGATTGCAATGTATGTGTTCAAACTGGCTGGACGAATTCGCAGGCTACCCCGCCTGCTTTCGTACCCGCTGATAGAAACCTTGTCGATGCACTGGGAGAGACTCTCTCTACGGTAATCACTGACGCCCCCAACAAAGCTGCCTGTGAGGCTCTTAGTGGTGGCGAATGGACAATGCTACCCCAAGCCACCAACAGTTATGTTCCTAGCACCTGTTGTGAACAAATGGAAGACATATACGGACAGTGTGCTGGTGATTACAATATGGACGGAGATATTGATCTCCTCAATCTTCCCGGCGACCAGTGTAATACAGATGAGTCTGGATGGTGTGTTGATAGGAACAACTTTAATAATGTCCACTACAATTCAGAAAGTTGTCCCACTTGTGGGGGAAAGAAGCAGTGTGAACTGGGTAGCACCGGAGTTGGAGAATGTACGACAACTTATACAGTTGGGGGCGTGTCAAAAGGGTTTTCCACTGGTGAACTCACAAAAGTTCTTGAGACTGTGCTTGTTGCGCAGCTAAGCACTACAGATACGACTGTTAATGTAGATAGTGTGGCTGCGTTTTCTGATGGGGACTGGATCTATATAGGACAGCCGACTAGTGGCCCCGAGGAGATGCTGGTCACCAGTATTGATACAGCCGCTAATAGACTAAGTGTTGATCGGCCAACACTGCTAGATTTAAGAGATGAGCATCCTGTTGGTGACTATGTGTATATTAACACAATTTCGAGTGAAACTGGATGTAACAATTCTGGATATTGTCTTGGTAAAAAGGACGCCTACGTTGGCGCTGGCCCGTGTCTAGTTTGTAACGACGAAAGTGGATATGCGTATAGTAGACCATTTAACAAGAGAACTAATAATTTTGTAACCATGACTTTATGGCAAAGTATGCCTTTCAGTCCTCTCACTACTGGGAGCGATGATGTTAATATTATTCTGGAGAACTTTATTGAGCCGGGAGATGCTACTCTGACACCTATATTTGAGGTTGGTGATTATTTTAGTATATGTACTGAGGTATTTCGGATAATATCGTTGACGGACCATCAAGGAAATCTATTGCCGACCCCCAATGGCTCTCCTCCTACAGCGCGAGCGGCTGTTGTAAGAAGGGGTAGAAGAAACAGCGAGAGGCCCGCACACGATGCTGGAGATTTTGTAAGAGAAGAGTATGCGTCCCATTGTTCTCAAGCCGAATGCACAGCCGTTACCGGCACAGCCGCTAGCTGGAAGCCGTTTTCTTACAATGAGTTGTCTCCCGGTTGGGCTGCTGGTGAGTGGCGCCGGGCGGCTTGGAAACCCAGCTTTAAGTGGCACTTTAATCAATGGGTGACAAACTCCTCTATTAATAAAGCGTATTATGGAAAAACAGGACCGCAGTGTGAAAACTTCCCAGAAGAAGGGGAGTGTTGCCCCAGAACCGGAAGCATTCGCGTCGGCATGGTCAATATAGATAATTGTAGAGACGGTGCTTGTGGAAATTGTTGGAATACGCTCAATCATCCCCCCACTATACTTAAAGGCATATGCACAAGGACAACAGAAGGTCCAGCAGGAACAGTTCTTGTTACTGAAGACCACGACGCCAACAAGAGCGATTATGATTGTGTGCAAAACACACCAGCTTCACAAACTTGCGACGGATGTATTGATAAAAACTGCTATCACAGTAGTAGCGGAACTGTAGACTGTTACAGTGGTGTTTGTGTTGACGGCAACAATGTTGTAGAACTCTACGAAGATGGAAATAACCACAAACAACGGATGACTCAGTTTGCTTGTGTTAATTCTGCTTCGATTGGATTGGGAAGTCAATACCAGTGGGTTGAATATAGTTGGAAACCTTGGACTAAAGATAGTTGTGGTGACTATGACGATTATAAATGGGAAATTCCAAAATTATTACCATACTTGGCCAGTGGGGATTTCTTCGGATGTCATCTTCATGATGGTGATGCTGCCTGTTTTAAACAAGATGAAAACGGAAAATGGGTGGGATGTATGCCGGGTCGCGCGTATAATAGAGGGTACAACCCATTGTCTGTTATGGATGAAAATCCCCCTAATGACGACTCCGCGCATTGTTGCGATAGAGATGATCTAGGTAGCTATTGTGATGGATTTATATCTACCAGAAGAGACTTGGGTACTGGTGGTGCTGATACTGACTGGATAAGAGACGGTGGCGATCCTCCAGACAACAACGCGCCAGACGTAGATCAAAGCCCTTGTATATGTTTCGAGAATGGCCGAAACGCTATTGGGGGAGACCTGTATATAAACAGTCTAATCGATTGGAGACCGGATTATATCCCTGAATCAGTAGATGTTGGGGCGTATAGTATCAAGAGAACTGTAATGCATGAAATAGGGCATTTACTGGGGTTGAGTGATAAGAATGACGGAGGATCAAAGGATATCATGACTCCGATACATGGGCCAGATGATAGTTTTAATGACATAAGCAGCTATGCTGACACGAAAGAGCAATTAATTCAGCTTTACGATAAGAAATGGTGGGATAGAGGAGGACTTGCGGAGTATTTTCCAGCCTCTGGGGTGTATTGCGGAAGGTTTTAATATATGAAACAACCACGAAAAACTCCGTGTGAGTGTGATGTAAATGGACAAGCAAAGCAGTGGTGTTTCAGACACGGCTGTTATAAATCTCCTCACGAAGTTAGAAAATGTCAAATTATAGCCAGCGAATTTGCCACATGGGAAAACTGTGAGGGGAACGGACAGACGGGAGATTGTTCTAGTAAGTCTGAACCCATCATAGAGCCGGTTATAAAGAACACTGGATTTGCTGTTGGTCGTTCTTATATTGAACACGGACATATTACTGATAGCCACGGTTTACGACACGACCAGCAGACTGAGCATGCTGGGGGGTGCAAATCTTGTAAGCATAAGAAGACAACCCCTCCGTCGCACAGGACAGCAGAAGACAAACAGATACAGGAAAAGAGAGACCAGATAAGGCCGCCCAGCTTGATGAATCAGGGGTGGAGCTTTGCCAAAGCTGTTACAAAGTATGCTGCTACTGGGGGAAAGAAGGTTGAGGAGTCGAGATATGCAGAACGGATGGCTATTTGTGACAATTGTGAATATAGGTCTGGGGCAAAATGCCTGAAGTGTGGATGTTTTCTAGAGATGAAGGCGAGTTGGGCTTCTGCTGATTGCCCCATAGGTAAATGGCCGAAACTTGACGCTTAATGGTGTATAATAATATGGAACATAGCATTCCGAAGGAGAATATATAATGGCAACTATTACGTTTTACGCTGGTAACGGCACAGCCTTGCAGCACCTGTCAGGTTCTGGGCTGGGTTTTTTCGGTGGCGCGTTTGGTCAATCGGTTGAATTAAACAAATATCAAGACACCACTTTTATTACCAACAGCAATGGTACAAAAGAAGGTCCGTCTAGCGATAATACTAAATACTTCAATGATGGCAGCGGTAACGTCACAAGTGTCGTTCCGGCTACCGGACTAAAACACATTCCTAATAACAGGGCAACTCTTAACGTTAGGTTCACCCATGGTTCTTCGGTAAAGACCCAGAATGTTAAAATGAGGGTGTTTGACAGAGTAAACATTAACAACCCAGCCAGCGGAGTATGGACAAAAGTCGCCCAGCTTATCCATCCTTGGACTTCGTTTGGTAGCGCCGGTTCTCCCGCAGGTTTGGGTTCAGGCGACACTCACTGGTGGGGTTCTGCTTTACATGCAAGCACGCCATCTGCTGGCAACCCAGATGTAAGAATTCCCTCCTCGTCTTATACTGTTGGCGGTAGTGGAATTGTTGTTACACTAGCTAAGTCACCCGGACCTAGTGGTCGATTCGCCAAGAACGGAACTGGCAGCACAGCCTCTCACGTTCAGCACGACTGGTATGTTGGCCTTAGTGCATCACCCAGAAGTATTGGTTCAAAGACTCAATACGGTCTATATATTAGCCTAGAATACCTCTAGGAAATAACGACGCAAAAAAAGCCCCGGTAGCATCACGCCGCCGGGGCTTTTCTTGTTTAAGAGGTTACTTAGTTTTTTTAAACCAAAGCGCCCTTCTTCTTGTCCCACTTGACCCACCCGTTGTCGGGTAGCCAGTTACCTTCCTTGTCCTTCCTGCGCGGGAACAGCTTCCCGCCCTGTTTCATGGAGCCAAA
>TARA_R110000824_G_scaffold152177_3_pt1 | contig 41332 bp, 24 predicted proteins | sample TARA_R110000824 | Tara Oceans TARA_R110000824 (sample SAMEA4397747) | marine metagenome | biome: Polar Biome; feature: [MES] marine water layer (ENVO:01000295) within the mesopelagic zone...; material: water (ENVO:00002006), including particulate matter (ENVO:01000060) such...
CGACTTTTTGAGTCCCATGGAGCCGTTTGACGCGGAACCTACTGGGCCGAGTTTTGATGAAGCCCTTGATGCTTATGGTGATCAATATCGTGCATTCCAAGCCCGCTTTCAAAAGTGGAGGGAGGCGGAAGCGAGAATTCCTGATTTATTTTATTATCCCATCCACGCTGCTATTCCTATGGACCGGCCAGATGAGGATGATTTGATAGATGAAATGGACCAGTCTGGTTACCAGAACACGCAAGATTTAGAGGATTCCATTCATCAGGCGTTGTCCAACAATGACATGATCGATAGTGCGTTGTCTGCAGGCATGTCCTCGAGTTTTATAGATACTTTCCCGACTACAGCGTCAGCACTTGAGTCTGGAGAGAGCCAGGGAGAGGCAGCCGAGTTGAGGGATTTGCTTGATTCTGCTCAAGACGACGAGATTTACGAGCGGGACTTGGGCGGTGGTCGTCACGAGATCGAGATTGGCAATGCGGATCCTGACAAACGCGGTAGATTCATTTACGACGAGAACGGTGATACGCTTACGAATCTAAAAGGCAGGTAGTTATGGCGAGTGGCCTTACGCGCGAAGATTTGGACCAGCTCGAATCGGTTGGTGTTTTGGGTGGTGGCGAGTCTTTGACGGACGACGACGGTTTGGTTGGCGCAATGGACGCGCAGCCGACGTACCAGATTGGCGGTCCATTATCGCTGGAGAGTGAACAGGGGTTTGCATCTGAAGACATCTTGTTGGATTCGATGGACGCAGGCACGACTTACAATGTTGGTCAGCCTGCGGTTGAGTCTATTATCGTGGCGGACAAGGTTGCTCGAGACTCATCAGATGACGATGAGGGTTTCTGGAGTCAGTTTTACGGGTCTTTGGAGTCAACCATTTTCGAAAGCAATCCTAGGCTGAGCGGTCTTGCCATCGAGGGATTGGGAAGGGTGTCTGGAAGCGACTCCATGAAGGAGTTTGGTAAGAACATTGTTGCGGAGTTTGACGCATCGCCCCCGGAAGAGAAGTTTATTCCTAGGGTTTCTACTTACAAGGACGTTGATGGTTTGAACTCGTTGTTGGACTACGTTGGTTCTTCGGTTGGTCAGGGCGTTGGGTCGATGGCCATGACCATTGCTGGTGCTGGAGCTGGTGCGGTTGGTGGCGCAGTTGTTGGTGGTACAGGGGGTTTGAGCGCTGGCGGTGTTGGTGCGATTCCTGGTGCGATTGCGGGGGTGCCTACTGGCGCAGCGGCTGGGGCTGTTGGCGCTTCATTCTTGTTGAACTACGGCGACACGTACGAGTATCTTGTGAGCCAGGAGGGCATGGAGCCTAACGATGCTGCTAATTATGCATTAGTGCCTGGTACGATCATGGCAGGTCTTGATGCGTTTGCGGTTGGCAAGATCCTTGGCCCAGCTAAAAGGAACATTGCTGGTTCGTTAATTAAGCGCACGGGTCAGTTGGCTGCTCGCGGTGCGGGAACTGAGGGTGTCACGGAGGCAGCGCAGCAGGTCATTCAGGAGTTCTCAGGCGAGCTTGCAGAGATGACCGGGCACGCCAGTGAGGACATCACGTTTGGTCAGCGTTTAGAAAACGTAGTGAACTCGATGATCGCGGGTTGGTTGTCTGGTGGTGTGATTGGCGGTGTGACTGCTCCGGTTCAGAAGCCGACTGAGGCTCCTGCTCCTGTTGTTCCTGAGTTTGAAGATTTAACTGTTCCTGAATTGGAGCAATGGGAGAGTGAGACTGAGGCATTGATTTCGGAGGCAGAGGCAGCGTCCGAGGTTGCCCCCGAGGTTGAGCTCGAGCCCGAGGTTGAGGTTGAGGCAGTGTCCGAGGCGGAAAGGGCTCATGCTGCGATAATACAGAAGTATGAATCCGATGAAGAAGGCCGAATACCGACCATAAAGGCTGCTACCAGAATCATTACTCTTGAGAGAAGACTAAGAGATGGAGAAATTTCTCAGGAACAATTTGAAAAAAGCCTGAGTAAATTGGCTGCTGAGTTGTCAGCTGTATCGATGCTTAAAGAAGAAAAGCGATACGACACTTCTCGTGATCGTGAGACTGGTCCAGACATTGTCAGAGAGAAGCTTTTAGCTGCCAGAAGAAGGGGTGAGATTGATCCAGAGATGACCGAGATGGCTCTATGGTTGTTGGATCAAAACCCTAGTATTGCTTCTAGTCTTGCGATTTCGCTCAGAAAGACGCCGGACAAAAGAGCCCCTGGGAAGCTTGCTACATCGGGCCAATATCACGCCAATCCGGTTGGTGGTTTGATGCGGATATTCAAGACTGGCGCTGGTAACGAGACCACTGCTGTTCACGAAATGCTTCATCACACAGAACGCATGATGCCGGAAGATGTTCGTCAGGGCATTTCGGAGGCTTATCTTTCTGCTCTTTCGAAAGAAATGGACGGAGCAAGCGATATCAATCTTGCGTATTTGAAGTATTTGGCTGGCGAAGAATCGGTTGATCCGACAACGAACAAGAAGATTGATCAAGAAGGTCTTGCCACTGCGATTGCAAATGGGAGGATACCGATAGATTACTACCAGTATTTCAACCCGAGTGAGTTCTGGGCGGTCAACGCGACTCGTATTCTTGATGGCAGGTATCAGGTCAGGGGCACCTGGGTTGGCAAAGCGAAGCAGTATTTGATTGAGCTGATTCAAAAAGCGAAGAGCATTTTCGGCTTGCAGTCAGACGCCCCTATTCTTCGTGGTCTCAAGTCTGTTCTTGACGGTGATGGAACCATCATATCTAAGTCGATGCTTGCTTCTGGCACAGAGTTCTTTGGTGACATTGACGACGCTATTGATGGATTGCCTGATAAGATTGGTGTTCAGGGTCTTGAGGGCATCCTGGGTCGCAAAAGGCACCGAAAAGCGGGTCAAGTTGCTGAATATACACAGGATGTAAAAGACAAGGATACTGGAAAAATCATTCATAAAAAGGGTGACAAGAAGCTTACGAGTCCAAAAGATCCGTCTGTGGAGCGAGAAGAAATCATTTATCCAGAGTTTACTTACACTAAAATCGGTGCTGGCGAGTGGGAGTCTCTACGGCTTGATGAGTTCATACTTGCCGCCAAAGCATCCGGTCAGAAGAGTGTCTCGAAAGAGGCCTTGATCAGGCATGTAGAAGAGAACAAGGTTGAGATAGGGGAAGTTCATCTTGGCGGTGGGCGAGGGTCTATAGAGATGCGACTTGCGAACAAGTCAGCAGATGCGGCATTTGATGAAGCAGAGCCATTGATCCGAGATTTCCTCCGTAAGCGTAAGATGTTGAGGGATCAGAAGTGGGTTGGTTCGTTCATAGAAGATGAAAAGAGATTTATGGCCCCTGAAGAGATCGATGAATTGGTTTCAGAAGATATCCATCGAGTTTATGCTGATCCAGGCATCATTTTTGACTATGTTTGGGACTTTGGCGTTGTAGCCGGGAGACTGAATAGTGCAGCCGACCCTTCTATTCCGCTACCTTTCCAAATGCGTCAAATTCAGGATCGTGTGCGCGAGATTAGATCAGTCGATATGTCCAAAGGACTGGCGCAAGATATCCTTGATGACCTTCCAAGAATGTATCAAGAGGTGGTCGCCTTTGGGAATGACAAGGAGTATAAGGAAATCCTTCGTAAAGCGCGCGAGTACCATGAGCGTTTTAAGGGCCAGCCTGGATTTATGCCAGTTCCTGTGGTTTTACAGTCTGACGGCTTGAATATGCTATTGGCGGAGTTGAAAGAACTCAAAGATGTACCAGAACGGTATCGTGAGACCGTACAGCTTGCAGATACCCCAGAGTTTCAGAAGTGGGTTGATTCGCGTAAGAAGGCAGAGGAACTATATGCTGCTGCGAGCAAGCCAATCTATGAAAAGTACACTCTACCCGGTGGGGATAACTACCAAGAGATTGTGCTGACGGGTACGAACAAGTATCGGAAAATCCTTAACGACCCGGATATAAGAACTCTGCGGGGATGGACTCCAGACGAGATAGATATCGAGGGCAACCCGCTCTTTAGGTCACATGCTGTTGTAAAGGCACTCGAGGCAGTTCACAAGCGTTACGGTATCACTCCTTCAGCAGACACCTCCAACCCCTACCCATTTCAGGATAGTTTGCAATACTTGGTGACTTCAGCAGGGAAGTCCTTCGAAGATTCCCACCACCCAGATGTCCTCGATGTAATCGTCCACACCCGGCTGACGGATCGGATTGATACCAAGGGCCGCAAGATTCTCTTCGTTGAGGAAGTCCAGTCTGACTGGAATCAGGAGGGTCGCAAAAGAGGCTACTCACAAGAAGAGAACGCAGATTTGATTTTGGGCTGGCAAAAACAACTTAATGAAATTGCCAGCATGAGTAGAGAGCTTTCAAAAAGAAGAGGTGATCAAGTAACGCTCGAGCAACGACAAGCTCTTGTAGTATTTAGGAAAACTGGCGTGGAGCCAGAAAGTGGCTCAAAACTCTTTCACGAACCGCCTTTCAGCAGAAGCGATGAAGCGAGACAGCTTCGGATAGAACAGAAAGCACTGCGAGACAAACGAATAAAAATAGAAGACAAAATTGATTATGCAACGGACGGCGGCCCAGTTCCTGATACTGTATTCAAGAGGACTCAGGAGTGGGTCGGTCTTGCGGTTAGGCGCATTCTTCTTGAAGCTGCAGAGGCCGGCTATGACGGTGTAGCGTTTACCAATGGTAAAGATGTTCAGAGCGTATCGGGTGGGGAGATTGAAGGTCAACAGAAGTTCTACGACGAGATTCTGCCCAGCATCGTAAAGAAGGAATCGAATGGTAAGCTTGGCAAGACTGAAATATCCATAGATGAAGGGGATGACTACGCATATTTAGTTGCGCGTGGAATGGAGGGCATTGCTCCGACTCCCGGTGGCCAAGCAGGAGGCGTGAAAGAATTCAATTTCCTTGAGTTGACTCCTGATGTCAAAGAACGAGCAATGAAGCCTCAGAGGTTGTTTGCGAAAACTGACGACGCTCCTGCAGCCGATGCCGCCAAGCCCGCTGCTGTCGCTGCCCCCGACGACCCACGCATCTTGAGGCAGGATCCAATTCAAGTTGTTCGTGAGCTCACTGATGAGGCTCAGGCCGAGAGCATCGAAAAGCTCAGAAGCTTGATCAAGGATTTGCCCGAAGACTCAAAGCAGGCGTATGAAGACTTTCGAGATCGTCAAAGAGAAGTTTTTGACAAGCACTTTACTGGCTTTGCCTCAGTTGGTACGCCTGGGTGGGGAGTCCCGAGTATCTGGTTGCCCAAAGGAGAAAGAGCATCTGAATATCCCAACATATATAATAATGAAGGAGTCGAACAAGAAACACTCGAAAACGTAGCCAGCGGTTACGCATCTCCAGAACAATATAGGCTGATTAAGTACGTTATCGACAATCCAGACGTTCTGGATAAGTATTATGAAGCAAACCCAGACTCAACAACGTTCCGTGTCCAACTGTCTCTCATGACAACCGATTTTGTTGAGTTGGTTATTGATGCCCAAAAGGACGCCCAGAAGTTTGGTATTTCTGGGGTAACGATTGACGACATCTATAGTGGTAGATTTGCTGAAATGCTTCGTGAGGCTGGCGAGTCATCACTCACACAACGTTGGACCTCAAAGCGTGTTCGAAAGCATTTCCAAGAAGCACAGAAAAAGTTGGATGATGCAGGCATAGATTACAAGATTCGAATCGAGCCACCGACTCGCGTGATGCTGGTTAGACAACTTGTTCGGGACTACGCCTACGAACTTGCTAACGCAAGCGCTGTAGGTGGCCCAATGCCGCCAATGCCGAATTTGGACATTTTTACTAAAGATAAGTCATCGCTGCCTCGAAAGGGATCTGGATATGAAACCTTCGGTGCTGGATCAGCAAGTGAGTTTTCTCGGTCTGCAATTGAGGGAGATCTTTCGATAACTCTTGATGTACTTTTCGAGGGTGTGCAAGAGGAACCACGCCAGCCTGCAATGGGCGTATCGAAGCCAGATGATATTGCCGAGTTTGTTAAAAGCCCCGCTGGTTCGCCATTGAAGTGGTATGAGCGAGTTGCGGAAGGTCAACGTGGTGCGGCTAAGGTTCTGCGCGAGACGGGTAAAACACAGGAGAAGCTTGCTAAGGCTTGGCAGACGGACAGTGGAATCGCCACAATCCGCGATTTTGAGTACGATATTATCAAAGAATTCGTGAGCATGGTCGGACCAAAGCGTCTTGAGAAAATTGCATTTGCGATTGAGCCTGAAATCAAAACAGGTATGATGCTCAACGAGCCACTTGGTCTTTATTTCTTTGGTAAGGACATCGTTGGCATTAGTCACTCAGCCATTGCCAGTGGTCGGTTTGTAGACACGACGATCCACGAATTGTGGCATGGTTTGAGTCAGTATTTGCCCGACAATACAGTGAATGACTTGTATGCTCAGTTCGCACGCGAACGAAACCAGTTCATGCAAGATAATCCAGAGGCATTTGATCGTTCTGGAAACTTGACAGACATCAGCATGGCGAAGAATCAGAGCACCTATCGCTTCTCTTCTTTCGACGAGTGGGTTGTTGAGAAGATGAAGGACTTGTCGATTGAGGACGCATCAACGCGTCTTCTCGAACAAGACGAGGCGACTAGATATTCGGATGCTCCAGCAGGTAAACCCTGGGAGCGTGCCCTTAGAGCCTTGGCCGAATTGGTACGGAGCCACTACAACCAGATTAAGAAAATCTTTGGCCGGGATGTTGCACGGAAGACTTACACGGACTTCATGCAAGGCAAGTACATGGAGCAAGTACGCAGCACACCGTTGGCCGATGTCATTGAAATCACATCTGAGGATGAAGCCAGAGCTGCGGCTAAATGGTCTGAATATCTCGATGCACTAGACGCAGATGAGGATGTGGAAGCGGCTGCAGGGCGCATGTCGGAAGAGACTGAGCGATTCATTGAGCACATGGTCAATGGTCCGAAACAGGTCGTGAGCGAGGAAGAGTTCCAAGGCATGTTAGCGTCTCAGCCGCCTAGTAAAAAAAAGATAAGTAAGCCCGCATCTGCCGCAGTCGCTATTACGGAAGTTCCCAACGAGTTCAAAGGGAAGACCCCTCGCCTTCAGGCCATTATTGACTCAGATCGTTACGTCGTAGTTAATAAGGGAACGGATCGTGATCGCACCCATTTTGACTATACTACTAAAGGGACAGAAAATTGGCCCGACAGTTCTGCCTACGTCGTAGATACAAAAACCGGCAAGAAACTTGACCGCAAAGACAGCACAGAAAGTAGGTACAACCCACGTATTATAGAGGTAACCCCTTATCTTTCGCTTGATTTTGAAGACGGCAGGCAGCGGTTTCGATATAAGATAACGCGGAAAGAAGGATGGCTTGAGTCGTTGCCGCAAGATGATTCTTTGATGTACCGTGGCATGTCTTGGGAAGAGTGGCAATATATACAGAAAACAGGAAAAATACGGTCAAGTGGAGAGTACAACTTAGGTCCAGAACAAGTTGGTTTGACCTATTTTTCTTCCGACGTAGACAGTGCCAGATTTTATGCAGACGCATTTGCGCCCGTACAGTTTAAAGCGACACCAGACAAGCCTGCTGTAGTTATCGCGGTGAAAAAACGCCCAGGCGTGGAGGTAAAGGGAACAGGAGAGCATGAAATCGGTATCACTGATGATATTTCTTCAGATGACATCGTTTCTGTTTGGGAGGGCCATGTTGGACAAGTATCAGCAGGCAAGACGGATGTAATAAGTGATTTCCATGGCATTCGTGATGGATCTGGTATGGGCGCGAGCAATGTAATTTTCTGGAAAGAAGGTTCAACCGTAGCCAAGCCCACTGCCGCCCAGCCAGTCTCAGGTCTTAGTGAGTTTGAGCGAGCTCAGCTTGGAACACCAAAAAAGGGTTCGCTAAAAGGGTTTGAATATATTTCCGAGGAGAACTGGCCGATTTTGCGTGAGATGATGGTGAGAAAGAGGGCCGGGAGAAAAAGCTACAAGCAGACGGAGACATTCGGTCCATTGGACCCAGAGTTGACGGCGTATACGCCTGGAGAAACGCTTAAACTTCTTTCTCATCCGAAAATCGTAAGTTGGCATAACAAAGTTTCTAACTACAAGATTCCAGAAGAATACAAGACTGTCGTTTTAGTTCCTTGTGCGACCTCGAAGCCATGGGGTGCTGCAGCTTGCGGTGGTGATTACTACCCGGCGTACAACAAGATATTGAAAGAGGTAGAGTCGGGAGAGATCCCCGGCCCAGTATTTTTTGCCACGATTAGTGAGCCTTTGGGTATTGTTCCGATGGATATGTGGGACGAGTTCCCGGCATACGATAATCCGGGTCTGTTCGAGGATGGACCGCTGAGATCGGGGATGTCTACAAAGGATTGGAACGCGTCTCAGTTCGGCCAGAAATATATGCTTCCATTCGACCAAGAGGCGAAGGACAAGTCGATTGATATTCTCGGTGATGTCGTCGCGAACTTCGTTGAGAACAATCAATCACCAGATCGTCAGTTTATGTCTTTTGTTGACGCGAAAGACATGAAATCAACGACACACTCGCTGATGCTGAATCGTGCAGAAAAGACGCTTGACCGTGAGATTGTGTCGCCTAGCGTGCGGTTTGGTAAGACGTCTGATGTACCAAGAGCTAGATGGCAGCACACATACGAGCATATACGGTCGATTCTTTCCCAGCCCGCCGCTCCAGCTGTGGCCCCAGTTGCAGAGTCGGACGACTATCGGTTGAGCCACCAACCAGCGAAGGGTCCATCTGGTGACCAGATCGGCACCACAGACGACTTTCCAACGGACATTCTTCAGCATCCAGAATGGTACACAGGGTTTCCCAAGGAGGCCAAGAAGTTCTGGCCTAAGATCGTAGCAGGATCAGGAAACCCAGACGCGAAGATCACTATTTATCGAGCGATGCCAAAAGGCGCAGGAAGCACCATTGAGAACGGTAACTGGGTGACACCATCTAAAGCTTATGCCGAAGATCACGCAGAGGGTGAGAAGGACTGGCACGTTGTAGCCGTCGAGGTTCCGCTTCGAGATATTAACTGGGCAGGCGATGATCTTATGGAGTGGGGTTATTGGGGTCCGAATACCAAGCCCACTGCCGCCGCCAAGACCGTAGACGAGTTGCCTGAATATGATCCTACTACGCGGGGCACATATGATCCTGAAACAAGAAAATGGAGTTGGAAGCCTCTACCTCCTCGCGTGAAGGCATACCATTTCGGTAGTAAGCCTCCGTCCGAAGAGTGGAACCCAAGAGGCTCTGCCTTTCGTAGTGGTGAGGGCAGTTCTTCAGGTATGCGCGGGGTTCCTTTCCCATTAGGACAAGGCACCTATTTTTCAACTCGCGATGCGAGCGCATATAGGAAGTATGGCGGTAAAACCCCTACTGGATACGAGGTCGAGATTGATACGACCAATATGGTGACCAATAACATTTACCCTACTCCTGCTTGGAACCGCCTTAAAGATGTGATGGAAAAGCATTTTCCTCTACCGGAGCGGCTTCCCGACGAGAGTGACCGGGCTTACTCTTGGAGGACTCGACGTATGCGGCCTGGAGGCCCACAAAGTCTATTTAAAAAAGTGTCTCGTGCGCGGGCTTATGAACTTCTGGATGAAGCCGGTGTTACGGGCATGTATACGCAGCCCAATAGCCAGATGGACGAGATCGTTGTTTTTGACGGGTCAGTCATTAAAACAAGAAAGGCCGAAACCTTCGTAGACGATGATGACCTGCTACAATCATCAATGCGAGAATGAAATGACCAAAAAACGTGACGCACGGGGCCGACTTCGAGACTACGACAAAGAGTACAAGCGCGATCACAAGCCCAAGAAGGACAAAACAGAACGGGCGTGTCGAGCTGAAGCGCGTCGAAAGATAAACGCTTGGCTAAGGAAGCGTGGGAAACCTGCGCTTAGAAAGAATCAAACGGTCGATCATAAAGATGGGAACCCGTGCAACAACAGTCGTGACAATCTTCGCGTCGTGTCTCAGGGTGAGAACTCGACCAAGTCGAACAAGAAGCGCGCTAAGGGTTCTTCTTGAGCTTCTTGTACATCTTATGGAACTTGTTGGTGATGTCTACTAGGTACTTGGCTTTATCCTCTGGTGACTCCAAAGCCATTGGCATATTAAGGCCATGCATCATGGCGACGACTTCGCTATGAGGGATTTCTTGTTGATTGTTTTCTTCGGTTTTTTCGGTTTTCATGTTTAGATGATAGGTGTTTAGTGTTTGGCGGTCAATGGTATTGTATTGACATTAGGAGGCAATGATGGGTCGAAATGGCAGGAATGGTAAATCAGCGGCAAATGAACTTACGCGTTGGATTGACCCGGAGTTGCTTGATTATAAGCCTACAGATCGTCAGCGGGCCTTTCGTCGGGTGGCTCGAAATAGCGTATTGAACGGCAATCTACTGAAACGGCACTGGTACGCAGCAAGTACGCGGTCTGAGTCTGATGCGTTCAAGGGTCACCCTGTAGCGCCGAGTGAATTTCGGAGATGGACGGCAAAAAAGGCGTTTCTGGTGTGGTTTTACGAGGACTTCCCTGAAGTAGAACCGCTTAGCGAGCAAGAACTGCAGATGATCGAGCATAAATGGTGGCAAGGCGTTCTTGATGCAATGGATGCTGGTGAAGAGTGGGCATATCGCGCATTTGCCAAGGTTCGATACGAGGCGCGGCAGGTTGAACAACACAAAGCGGAGACCAAAGAGCTTCAGGACTATATTGGAAACAGCAGTGAAGGCGCTGCTTGGCATATCAATGCACCCGAGGCGTAGTGTCTTTACTCGATCGGAAATTAAGTGTCCTTGCGGATGACCCGAGAGAGTTCATTTCGCGCTTGAGGCTTATTGATGAAAAGGGCATTGAGCGGAAGTTCAACACACCATTTCCTGAGCAGATTCTTGCGCTTGACGATTTCATGTCTGATGCGGAGACGATTGTTCACTATAAGCCTCGTCAGATTGGCGACACCACGGTCGCTATCGCCTACAACTTTGACTACACGTATTGGGCGAAGGATCCTGTTCGTACATTGGTCGTTGCGCACACCTACGAGACGACTGACGCCATTTTTGGAAAGCTTCAGCAGTTCTACCGGTCTTTGCCGCAAGCGTTGAAGAGAGACGTAGCCAGGTCGAACCGCAAGGAGTTGATGTTCGACGATACTCAGGCTGGTTTTCGTTGTTTGACGGCTGGCGGTAAGGGTCATGGTCGTGGTTGGACGTATCAGCGGTTGCATGCAGATGAGCTTGCGTTCTGGCCGAACGCAGAAGAGGTATGGGGGTCGATCACATCAACAATGCACGCTGGTCCGCACTTAAAAACGATTGTGTTGTCTACTGCAAATGGTCCTGGCAACTTGTTCCACAAGAAGGTTTTGGCGGCTCAAGAGGCCATAAGGCAGGGCGACTCGTCTGTTCGTTTCAGGTTTTTCCGATGGTGTGACCATTTATCGTATAGCAAACCTGTTCCTGCTGGATGGGAGCCAGATTCAGAAGAGTACGAGTTGGCTCAGGTTCACGGTCTAACGATGGAGCAGATGTACTGGCGTCATGACCGAATCAATGGTTTGAGCGGTATTGGTCTTTCTCAATTTCGCCGTGAGTATCCATTAACGATTGAAGATGGTTTTGCAGAGTTTGACGGTGCTTGGTTTGATCAAGACTACTTGAATGATGTTTTGTCATCGGTTCGCCCGAAAGACGGTGAGTTGCGTATTTATGAGCGCCCGAAGCCTGGGTACAACTATGCGGTTGGTGTTGACCCATCTTGGTGCAATGGTGGTGACTACGCAGTTGCCCAGGTGTTGTCCGCTGATGGCAGGCAAGTGGCTACCTTGTCAATGAACAAGGGTGGGGAGTTATTGTTTGCGACAAAAGCAGCGGAGCTGGCAAACCATTTTAATAAGGCGAAGACACTGGTTGAAAGCAACCCTGGTGGAGCTGGCACTGTGGTGATTCGAGAGATGCAGAAGTACGGTATTCCTATGTGGCACAGACCGCCTGAGCGTGGTCGTAAGCCATCGTTAACGCCGAAGTATTGGACGACATCTCGAGGGTCGAAGCAAGAGGCATATGCTCATTTGCGCCAAATGGTGAACGGTGATGCGTTGACGTTAACCGATCAAACAACAATTCAGGAACTGATGCATATTCGTGAACAAAACGGTAGGATTGAAGGCCAGGACGGATACCACGACGATCACGCGGATGCTTTAATGCTTGCAGAATGGAATCGGAGAGGAATGCCGACAGCCAAGCTAGCACCATCGGCATTCAGAAGGCGTTATGTTGCTCACAGGAACCCCTTTAGCAACAGCGTAAGGTAGCGATAATGGCGAACGAAAGTAAATACAAAGATCGCGACTTTAGTGAGGACCAACTACCGCCTGATTTCATTCATCAGCATTTGTTGGCTCACGATAAACGCATGCGCGATGGCCGTGATGGGTGGGCGTTGGCGAAGGCGTGCTACACGACGAACTATTGGAAGTATGTTCGAACGCGGGGCCATGGTAACAAAAAGGATTACACGCGTCAGACGGATATTGATGTAGAGGTCAACCGTCTTTGGGGCATCGTTAGTTCATATTTGTCTGCTCTGTATCCAAGGGCGAGCAGGGCAATTGTCACACCTGATCCGGCAGGACGCGGCGATCCAAACAAGGCTGAAATCGCGTTAAATCGTTGGTTGAGTTCGAATCGTGTTCACAAGCGCGTGATGACTGGGTTGCGCCAGGCGATTCTGTATCCGGGTTGTGGTGCCAAGATTGGGTACTCTCCGGGTCGGGGCAATCCGTTGGACCGTGTTTGGATGCGAGTCATCCCGTGGTGGGAGATTCTTCTTGATTCGGATGTCGGTGACGCAGAGGATGAGCGTTTTCGTGGCCATTTGTACTACCGCCCGAGAATGGAAGTGGAGAAAGAGTACGGCCTGAAGGACTTGGCTGGCACATCTCGTGACGACTATTTGGATGGTGGCGTTGCCGTTAAGGACAGTAAATCCAAGAGAAGGCCAGGCCAGAAACAAGCGTCATCAGACAATTCTGCTTTTGTTCGTGTGCTTGAGTTGTGCAATTTGAAGGACACCTGGAGGGATCCAGAAAATCCAAACATTGTGTATGAAGGTCGTCTTGAAATCTATGTTCTTGGTCAGGGCGCGATTTCGAACAAGCCGATTTGGATGGGTCCGTTGCCGTTTGCTGCAGCTGACGGTGAGCCGTTGCCTCATGTCGTACCGCTGATTTTCAATCACGAGCCTGAGTTTCCGTTGCGTGGTCTTGCGCATTCAGCGCGTGTATTGCCTCAGATTCGAGAGATGAACTCGTATCGGTCGTTTATGGCGATGGCTACGAGGAAAGACACGCGGCAATACGTCACTCGAAAGGGAACGTTTGGTGCGGATGAGCTGACAGATTTGACTGAAGGAAACGACGGTTTGATTTTGCAGTTGGACGCGGATTACGACCGTCCTCTTGGCGATGCGATTGTACCGATTCAAAATGCTCCATTGACGGGCAACATGGACCAGTACATGGCGATCGTCGACAATGATCTTGAGCGCAACATTGGTATGTCGCCATCGGCCCGAGGGATTGTCACAAAGGCAACAGCTTTTGAGGTTCAGGCTGTTCAGCAGTACACCGAATCTGATTTTGGGATGCATGCTTCGACCAAGGACGAGTGGCTTGTTCAGTTGCTCAATGTGGTCTTACGCGCTTTGATTTCTTCTATGCAGGATCTTGGGGATTCTGCTGGAGCTTATGAAGAGCAAGAAGTTGCTCTTGCTGAAGTTGGCGCTCTTTCTATCGGTAAAGAGAAGGACGATGAAGATGAAGATGCAGATTCAGATGAAAAGCAAGAAGCATCTGAATCTGATGACGAAGAGTCGGAAGATTCATCTGGAGAAGAGCAGGCTAAGGTTGCTGATGAGCAATTTGAAGATTCTGAGCAGGAGCCGTTTGTCAATGAAGACTCGATAGAAGGTCCAAAGGAAGACAAGGAAGAAAAGGGCAAGATTGAACCTGAGAAGCTAATGCTTCGTGATCGTCGAGAGATTATTGAGGTATCTGTTGAAGACCTTGATGCTGCGTTTGAAATCACTTTTATTGAAGGTGGCGGCGCTCCAATGGAAGACGCTGCCAAGCAGCAAAACCTACTTGGTTTGCTTGAGCCATACACGATGCTTTGGGGCGCTGTGAATGAAGGCGGTCCCAACGCAACTATGGCTCGCGCGTACATGAAGGCGATTGTCGAGAAGTTTGAGCTCCCCAAGGATCTTCATCCTGATGAACTTGAAGCCACGATGGCTGAAGAGGCGGAGTCTGAAGGAGAGCAACCACAATCAGATGAAGAACTGATGATGGGCGCTACAGAGATGCCCCCAGAGGCAGGTATGCCTCCAGGTGGCCCGATGCCTCCAGAAGCAGGTATGGCCCCAGGTGGCCCGCCGCCCCCAGATTTGAGTCAGTTAATGCAATTACCGCCTGATCAGGCAATTGCAGCACTTCGTGAAGTGTTTGCATCGGATCCAGAGATGCAGCAGATGTTGGATCAACTTGAGTCCTTGCCTATTGAACAACAAGCTGAGATGATTGGTTCAATGATTTCACAACAGCCTGGAGCGCCAGTTGCCCCTGTATAGTTACCAATGCAGCGGATGCGGATGGGAGAAAGACCACTTGTGCAGTTATTCGTCCAGGCCGGTCGATTTCGATTGCGAGGGATGCGACGGAAGCGCCATTTATCGAATCACTGCATCAAGGCATCAAAATCATGATGCGAAGTTTCATACTGAAACTGCCTCAAAAGAGAAGCTGGGTCTTTCGTTGCATGACTTCCGGTGCAATGCCTGTGAGCATATCTTTGAAGAGATTGTTGACCATGGTACTGGTGGATCGGTTTCTGACAACTTTGAGTGCCCTAAATGCAAGGCTCTTGACTGTCGTTGGCGACCGAGTGCCAGGATAGACCGTTGGAGTGAGCGATTTCCGTATTATGATCGTGGTCTTGGGGTTATGCTTCAAAGTAAGGCACATCGTCGTCAGATTTGTAAAGAACGCGGTCTGACGCCTGTAGATGGCGATTTTGATGAAGAAAAAATCTTTTCTGAGTTTAACAATAGACGCGAACGTGATGAAAAAGAGTATAACGATTATGTAGACAGGCTAGATAATGCTCCTGAGTTTAAGGAGTTTCGTCAAGCCCAAGAACGCGGTAGATTTTAATCTCCTACAAGGAGCCCCACATGCCAGTCGATCCCACAACCGGACAGCCCCTGCCATATCCTGGAGAGCCGGGATACGAAGAAGCTATGGCAGCGAATCCAGAGGCTTATGCTCAAGAAGGTGAAATGATGCCACCTGAAGGTGGGATGATGCCACCTGAAGGTGGAATGATGCCGCCAGAAGGCGCGCCACCCTCTCCAGAAGAGCTTGCTCAACTGGAAGAACAAGAGGCAATGCTTGAGCAAGACCTTATGTCGCAAGCCGCTCCTGCGCCGGATAAGCCTTTTAGCGTTAAAGCAATCCAAACTCTTTTGTCTGAGTTTAATACCACGTTGGAGGCTTTTGCTGGCGATGACATGCCTGATCTTGAATGGGCTGGTGTTGAAGGTGGAGATAAGTGGGACCAACCTCTTCCACCCGAAGTTTTTGCTCCATTGGTTGCATTAAATGATTCGTTAAAGCTTGTTGAAGACGGAAAGTATTTTGATAAGTACGGAATCGATCTTGAAGCGCTTACGTCTGATGCTGAGTTGCGTAAGGCTACTGCTCAATTGAAGAAGATGGCGAAGGACAAGAAGCTTGTCGAAGCCATGCAGGCTCCAGTTTCTCCTGGTGAAGAAACTGCGTCTGAAATGCCTCCCGCGCCGGGAACATTTAATGAAGATGAGCAGATGCTTGCTTCGAATATGGGATAATGTTGTGCAGTTTGGTTATAAGTGGTAGATTCAACAACAATGATGGTTGGAGAGCATAGTGGATGATCTGAACCAAGACCAGATTCCTGGTCAGCGTGGTGATTTAGCAGACCTTGTGGACATTCAAAGCGATGCCCCCGAGGTGCTGGCGCACGAGTCGTTTGAGCCAGAACCAGTTGATGTTGCTCCAGAGCCAGCGCCCGTTGCACATGAAAGCTTCAGTGCGCTTGATAATGCTTTAAGCGATATTGAAGAACTTGAGCATGACGGCTTTTACGAAAAAATCGATGAAAGACACCTGAAGGACTTGCCGCCCGTTGCACGTCGGATTTTGCACAACTTCCGTGTTGATCGAAAGCAGCAGCAAGAAAAGCATCAGTCTCAAGTCACGAATCTCATGACGAAGATTGAGGAACGTGAGCGTAGACTGGGCTCGTCAGAGCGTGATTTTGCAAAGCGTCAGTCTGAGTTCGCGTCATTGGTTGACGATCCAGAAGTACAAAAGCTTTTGGTTGAGCCTGACGGTGAACTGCCGGATGTTTTTACTGAGCAAGGCGTTGAGGCTCGCATCCAGCGTGGGATTGCCAAGGGAATGCAGGCGATTCTGGAGCCGATGAAGGCTGCAGCTGACGTGAAGGCCAGAGAAAATTCCTATCTTGAGTTTGTCGATAAGCATCCCGAAATGCGTGATGCATCGTTCAAAAAGGCAGTCGCATCGCTTGTTAGAAACCGTGTCGACCATGGCGCTCCGGTTTCAACTCAAGATGCATACCAACTTGTCAAAGCTCGCCGTGTGATGGCCCAGCAACAAGCTAGGGCCGCGCAGGAGCAAAGAGCTCGTCAACAGTCTGCACGGCGTATTGGTCGTGCTGTTTCGGGCGGAAACCCCTCTTCGCAGGATGTTCCTCTCGATGTCAAAAAGCAGGGTGCGTTTGCAATCGCAAACTGGCTAAAAGCAAATCCCGAAGCAGCTCGTAAACTCTCCCAATCACTCCGTTAAACTCTCCCCTGGAGCAATAGAAAAAAATGCCTACCACTACTCTTACCATTGGTAATGAACTCCTCTCGACCACGATGCATATCGTAATGAAGGAGTGGCGCGATAACGTCCACACTAGCACCGCGTTTCTCGAGGCTCAGGCCCGCGTACACGGTGAGGGAAAGCCTACTCAGGCTGGTGGAACGCGAGTCGTCATCCCACTTGGATTCGGTGAGCACTCGAGCACCACTCGGATGCAGACTGGTTACGAGCGCATCGACCTTAGCGTCGAAGACGTGTTTCAGCCCGCTGTGTTCGATTGGGCGCACGTTGTTCGTCCGATCGCTATCTCTTCTGAAGAAGAGTTGGTCAACCAGGGCGATGCCGCTATTCTTTCGATTCTCGAAAGCCGCGTCAAGATGACTGCAAACGCTCTGAAGCGTGAGTACGTCAAGCAAATGATTCAGGGTTCTGTGGCTGGCTGGGAAGACTGGGGCACCTTGAACGGTGTTGACAATACTGCTGGCTACCTTGAGGAAGACGCTGTTCTTGCTCAGACCAACTCTGTTGGTGGCGTTAGCAAGGGCACATTCAGCACCAAGACTGGTTGGCAGAACCAAGTGTTTGATGGCGCTGGTTCTTTCAACAGTAACGGACTTGCTGGACTGTACGACTTGATGGTCGAAATCAACTCTGTTTCGCCTTCTGGCAACCCGAATGTGATTCTTGCATCCCGCAGTGGATTTAAGAACCTGAAGCGTTCTCTGTCGGCTTCTGAGCGTTATATCGATACCGCTAAGCTTGATGGTGGTAAGTTGTCTCAGACTTGGGACGGTGTGCCGATTGATGTCGAATACTTCATGCCGAACTCTGGCACCACGACTGGTGCGGCTGGCGACAGCGAGATTTCGTTCTACATGCTGAGCATGGACGACATCTACACCTTGTGGGATCCGAAGGGTTACTTCGACCTGGGTGACTTTGAGACAGTGTCTGGTGAGTACGATGTTCGCGCCGCCAAGCTTCGTTGTCGCGGTCAGCTGATTGCCAAGCATCTTGGTTCCAGCGGCCTTGCAATCGGCCTGGACACGTTCTAAGAAACGATTTGGGTGGGGGTCGTGTTGGCCTCCACCCTTCTTAAAAGCCACTGTATCGAGAGTAGGAGTACAAAATGGCAGTTTATAAAATAGATGGAGTCGATGGCGTCAGTCATCTACCCAAGAAGTTTATGCGATTGAACACACAAATCCCAGCATCGACAAGCACGACTTTCACCAAGGGTGAAGTCATGATGATGGATGTCGTTGTTACTGACAATGGTGCAGGCCAGAACGTCCTGAAAGCGGTTGGTGATGACCTTGCTAAAGTCATTGGTATTTGCGCTGAAACAAAGACTGTTGACAACAGTGCGAGTGCTGCCGTTAAGGATGATACCATTCTTGTTCAAGTCGCAGGCCACAACGATGATTCCACCGGAGCCGCTGCGATTGCTGTTGGTGAATTGTGTGGACATGATGGAGTTAATCCTGCATTGGCCGTTGGTGACGCAACAACGGGGGTTACGACTCGTGCGTTTGCTATCTGCGTTGTCGCGGCAACTACGACCCCGTCCACCAACTACACTGATCTTGAACTCTTGATCTACGATCACGGTCTCTACGGCTGATAGTTTTCGTTACCGGGCTTTGTGCTCAATTCCGGCGGCTGGGGTACAATGTCCTCAGTCGCCGGTTTTCTTTTAGGGGTCTAAGATGAATCTCAGAGAGCTCACGCAAGAAGTCAACTCAGCGCTTGACTACAACCCTGATTTGGCGGCTTATAAAAACCAAGTCGCACGGGTCGTAAACCGGCACTATCTGCAGATTTCAAGTCAGTACCCCTGGCTGTTCATGCAGAAGCTCTACAGAACCACGCTCCGTAAGGACATTGCAAGCAAGACGACCACTGAAGATGACGGCAGCATCACGAACAACAACGTCCTTCAAGTCGGTCGGACCGATACCTTTGATTCACACTGGGAAGTTCGATTTGCCGGAAATGAAGAGTCGTTTCCAACGCTTGAGATGCTTGGTAACTATTTGATCGTCAATGATACGACGATTGGAAGTAACGAGTTCATTAAGCGAAACAACTCTTTGGCTCATGGCGGTGCTGGTGACGAGTATATGATCACTGGTATTTTCAACGTGAACTCGTCAACTACGGGTTTCGAAGAAGAAACTGGCGGCAGACGCGGCACAGATGACAAAGACTTTCCCGACCACATGCAGCCAAATCAAACAAGCGGACTTGTTCTCGATCGGCCAATCATGGACCCAAGCACCGTTGCCGTGCAAGCGGTCGACGAAAAGCTTTACTACAGCGATTGGACCATTGAATTCCGTCGTTATTGGTTGCCGTCAGATTGCATTGAAGTTCTTGGAATTATGGATCGTGGGCTGAAGACAACGGTTCATAGAGAATCATCGAATACGACCACTACGAGCCAAAAGACGGCTCCGAAGCGTGGCCGGATCATGTTCCTCGATAATCTCAAGGAAGAGTATTTGTTTCTTGATCGAGACAACAGTGGTGATCCTGTGGTTGCAATAGAGGGCGAAAGCTTTTTTGTCGACCCACCGCCAGCTGGTCCTCGATTGAAAACTCTTACATCAAGTGATTGGACCTCGCTTCTTGGCTCGACATTAACTACTCGTCTTGGGTTCGAAAAAGGAGACACCCTTGAGTATTGCTATACCTTTATTTATGCGGGTGTAGAATCACCGCCGTCACCTGTTACATCAATTAAACTCGACATCCCAGAGGGGTCTTTTGGTACCGATTGTGGCGTTACACTTTACGGACTGATTGATACCACCGGCCTTAGTAAAATCAACGCAGCTTTCAACGATGGCACCAACACCGGGATGATCAAGCGCATCTACCGGCGAAGGGTTGGAGACAACGTTTCTCCCCATCATCAAGGATTTGAACGCTGGCACCATATCGGTGATGTGCTTGGCAAAGACGGCGCAAGCCACAATGGAAGACACGATCTAATACGTGGCGTTGTGGTTGATTCTGGCTGGAAGACAGATCAAGTGGGATCATCAGAACCAACAACAGCATCTGCGCCGAAAGTTCTTGGTTGGCCCATGAACGAAAAAACGCGCAGCATGTATTGGACGTACCATGACGGTGAGATGCACAAGCTAAACGTGCTTGATGAAGGTGGTCCACGGCAGTCCATTCGCGTTTATCGCCCACCTAGCGAAGATATGGATGTCGAGATTCGATATGTATCAAGGCCAAGGCGGCTCGTCGCTGATGCTGATACACCGGCCTGGCCCCCTCAGTATCATCATCTTTTGGTCTACAAGTCGCTTGCAGACATTTGCCTTCAACACGGGATGACTACCCAGTCCCAGTTGTATGAGCGCAAGGGAGAAGACCTTCTGGATAGAATGAGGCAGAAATATCTAGACAGATCGAATCGAAAGTACATTCGGGGCGGTTTTGATCGCACCGTGTATTCTGGAGAACGTTGGGGCACACCAACTAAGGTGTAGAGGGTTCAATGAATACGCAGACATTTCAGGTTTTCCAGCTTCGTGGAATGGACGAACGCTGGCTTGCAGACGGTAGTGACGCTCTCTACATCCAAGATATGACTTGGGTAGATAACGATGCATGGCAGACATGCGGAGGTTGGTACCCATATTTTCAACAGTCACCGTACTATGGAGCAGATGATGTAGCGGTAGGGCACGGTGCCGTCAGAAGCCTACATTGGTTTGCACAGCATAATGGAGCTCGTCAGTTCTTAGTTTATGAACAGCAGACGTTTGATAACAAAAAAAACAAGGTTGATGAAGAGCATCTTGAACTTCGGTACTTCGACGGATCCCGAAACGCTAAAGGTTACTCATTGGTTCAAGACAACGAAGCTAGTCGCATCATGGTTCAATTTGAACGCAAGCGCGAAAGAACGAATGCAAACGCTGATATCGGAGAAGGTCTAAAAGCGATTGCTGATCGTACTGATGCCAAGTTGGCTATTCCGACACAGACTCAAGCGTGGGGAAATCGTCTTTACATCGTTAATGGGCATCAAGCGCCAATGGTGTTTAATGGCGAATACGCAGAGAAAGCTGGTTTTGAAAACCCGCCTTCTCCACCATCAGCTCAATCAGCTGATTTTATGGATACGGCTACGTTTTGCATGGCCATTGGAGACAACAATCCAAAAATCAAAAAGGGCATGTATGGGTTGTTCGACGACTTCACCTATTGGGGAATGGGTCCAAAGAGTTACGCCAAGTACGGTGTAGGCAAGTACAAAGAGGCCGTCTTTAGCCTACATGGTCCTGCTGCTGGCAATCCGGATGCTTTTAGTGGCGCTGAGTGGGTTGCTCCTGGTCCATTGGCCATGGAACGCACCATGGTTGGAGCACCGTATTGGTCTCTTTACGACCAAGAAAAGAAGATCAAAACTTCTTTGAAAGTCAATCAGCAGTTGGACAGGCGCAGAGTTGGTTGGCAATACAAGGTCACTTATGTAAACGAGCGGGGCCAGGAATCAGAAGGATCTAACGCTAGCAACGTTGCGATGTTCATGAATGGCACCGGCAAATGGAATCAACACGGAAAGTGTTTCATCACAGTTCATCTTCCTCGTGGTCCCGCTGAGTGTGTGGCTCGTCGAATCTATCGGACAAGAAACCTATACAACTCAAAGGGTTCAATGGTTTCTAAGGGTCGCTCGACTCGGTTTTACTTCTTGAAAGAGATTCAAGACAACATGACTGAGGTATTTGTGGATGGTCATCCAGACACCTCGCTTGGAAGTCTGTTGGCGACCAGGCAGCTTGGCTCGTATCCACCTGGAACTCGATATCTCGCAAGTTTCAAAAACACGATGTTTACAGCAGGTGGCTCGCAAAACAACGTGCATTTTTCCGCACCGAACTTCCCAGAGGTTTTTCCAGACAGAAATGTTCTTCATGTCGGAGATGCAGATGGCGGTCCCATCACTGGCATGTGGGCAACAAGAAATGCTTTGGTCATTTTCAAATCTCGAGGCATTTATCTGATCAAATCTGACTCGAGGGGCCGGTTCGTAGCTCAGACATTGAACAAAGACATTGGCTGTTGGGCACCGAATAGCATTGGCGAAGTGCCTGGGCTCGGTCTTGTGTTTTTGTCTGAACGGCATGTTTGCTTATTGGAAGGCGCACTTGAGAACACAGGAACCATCACTGGTGTAGTGAAGCTCTCAACAGAGATTCCAAACCAAATGGAGCTCATCAACACGTCAGCTGCGATTCGTGCTGCTGGCGTGGTGTACTTAAAAGACAATGAGTATTGGCTATCAGTACCAACACACGGAAGTCGAGTAAACAACCTTCTGTTGGTTTATCACTACAAAGTTGGCGCTTGGAGTGTGCGCAAAGATGTGCCTGTTGGGTGTGCTGTTACTTCTCGCGATCATCGAGGGTATTTGTTCTTTGGTACAGAGCCGGGCGGTGCTGCTGCTGTTGCTCTGCCAGAGTACCTTGGTGCATTGGCTACGACCGCCTTAACAGAGGGCGAGACGGGCTCATCGGAGGAAGGCGTGAGCACTTCTACCCCGTCAATGCGTCGATGGCAGGACTACTCAGGAGTTGCCCTTTATTCAAAAGGCTATCGAAAAAAGGGAAACGAATGGGATGTCAACCCAATCTATAAAACGGTTAATCTTCCATTTGGAAGTGTTTACAAAACTACTTTACCTGCTCACTTGTTTGTATATGCAGTTGGGTATGGGAACAACAATCTGAGCATTAACTATCGAGTTAATCGATCATTGTTTGATATCAGAGATTTGCGCCAGCCAGCCGATCAGCAAGACCCAAACGAGCGGTATCCAGTTTATGGGGCGGCTAAGTGGGATGATGATTATTGGGCAGAGTATAGACCAACAGTGATTCGGTATGACATTAGTGCTGCACACAAGGGTCCGGTCAGAGAGGCAGGATTTACTTTTGCAACGGATGAAGGTTCGCCAAGTGGCACTAAGATTCAGATAGTCAGTTACGATATCGAAGCCAAAGTTGGCGAACAGAGAAACATCAAGCCGCTAAACGAAGCGCTTAAACCAGATAGGAGATGACATGACTTGGAGAAAGCGCCAAGAACACGTCATGGACGGCGATATTGTTGAGCCTTCTGAATGGCGAATCAATCAAAATGAGTTCGCTTCAGAGTTCAATGGCTATTTGGACAACGACAATCTTCATAATCATACGCTGAATAGACGGTTGGTAAAAAGAGACACGTTTACCAAAGTCTATGTTGACCAAAAACAATCACTGTATGGATACTTGTTCAACCACACCCAATCTGGGTGGACAAGCCAAGCTGATTTTTTGGTCAAGCAGTCTGGTTATCCACCAAGCGAATGGTTTGGCATTGCTGGTCGTCAGAATGAACTTATTGGCGAAAACTGGACTTCTCACACTAGCAAAGAAACTTTCACTGGTTGGAAAACGGTAGAAAACACTGAAGACCCCAGCAAAGTTCTTTTTTATGAAAGAGGCAAGGAAAGCAGTAGATATACGACTGAGTTGCCGCATAGAGATTTTGTTACTGATTCAGAAGCAATGATTATTGTCGATTTTCATGGCACTGTCAGTTGGATGCATGGCATTGGTAGCATGCATAACGAAAACGACGTTTTTTTTAATCATCTCTACAGGATTCATGACTCGGGCACATATCTAGGGGAAGATTATCCAATCCGCACGACATCAGGTAATGGGTTTCATAAGCCCGAAAACTACTACTATGAGTATAGGGCTGCGCGAACGTTGTGTTCCATGTGGAGAATCACTGTTGATGGAATGATTGTCGCTGAAACGGGCCTGCTTGGAAGCGAATATCAACATCACCCGATCTATTTGTGTGGTGCGATTCCTGTGTCCAGTGGTAGCCATCGGGTTCAACTTGAAGCACAAATGGTTTGGTATTCGCCAGGTTTGGATAAAACGATTCAATCATCTGCTGAATATCCAGCGTTGTCTAAGATCGATGAAACGACTCCAGATGATGGTTACCGCATCAATCTAACTACAGATTGTGAACTACGATGGCCTAATTTGATCACTCAGGTTCGGAGTAGATAATGGCAGACGATGGATTCGTAACAATTCGTGATTTTAGAGAAGGTGACCCTCTTTCTAAAGATCATCTAAACGAAACAAAAGATTCTTGGAAATCAGTTGATTCGGAAGTTGGAGAATTGAACATTCGGGAAGAGGGTCTTGACCGACGAATGTTCGATACGGACAATACTTGGAACGACTTTTTTGGTAGCACATCAAGATGCCAACAAGGCGCAACGATAGATAGTGGATGGATGCCAAGTGAGAATGGTCAATGGTCACCCATTAATTTTCGAAAATCAGCAACATCAACAACAGAAGCTGACACAGTTACTGGCGGTATTCATGATCACTACGCAAGAATTCAATTTGATTGGAATCCACAGATCCACACTTATGTGATTTTTCGAGCGAGTTTTCGTTTTCGGTGGGATGTCGGCCTTATGGGTGGCAGTGGATTTTCTGCTGAGCTGGGAAGCGACGATCCTGATAATTTTGTATCCAACAGAGATAAGGTTTTCGTGCAGTTTGGAATACAGGTAAGCAGGCCTGGCGGAAGCCTGAGTGATGATATGCATATCCACTCATTTGATTTGACTAACGGTAGGATTTTTGCGCCAACTCAACTTGGGCTGTCGTACAATTATTCCTCTGATTGTACGGGTACGTTTAGTATGATCGACCGTAAGTTCGATAGACGAACTGCTATGACATCTTCGATCACAATGGTGGCAGCAGGTCAGTCGTGGCAAAACCCAGACGAGCCTTTGGACAACAGTAACCATGCTATTGATTTTCGGAGGGCGGGAGTTGTAGAAGCACAATTGGTTTGGAGGCAGTTCGGTTGGAAGAATGATCGAGAGTGTACCATTGATGGTTCAGATGCAAAGGGCCGGGTTTTTCCAGAATATGGAAACATGCAGTTCTTTGCTCAAACGTTCATGAGGTAAATGATGGCGTATAATTGGAACGGAATCTCATCTGCGGAAGACACCGTTGAAGCAGATGACATAATGGATGGAGTTGAGCAGACTGAGCTTTTCGTCAATCAAGGCATGGGTAAAAACTCATTTAGAGCGCCGGATGAGCTTACGCTTTCGGAAAAAGCTGGAAGGCCGAATCATGAACGTGAAGGGTTTATAGACAAAAAACACATTTACAAGCCTGATTTTTACGCTTCTCCATCCCCTAGAATGGAAGCAGTGAGCTCACAAGTTCACTACCGTACGACAGGTCAAAGCCATTCAGACGGAGTCGTGTTTACGCCTACAAATGCAGGTACCGGCTCTACTGCCATTCCAGGTACGGCTACAAGATTAAAATTACGAGACTACGCAAGGGTCTATTTTACGGCAAGCTTTTACTGTTTTGAATTTGGTGGGCTGATGTACCCAAAGGGTGTGGCTGGTTCTGGTGCTACATTAAAACAAGAACATCAGTATTACGGTGGTGAAACTCGTTTTGCTGGCGGGGTTGCGCTTTCACTTCAAGGCAAAACTGACCACCCTTACGAATATGAATCTTCGACCTATAGAAAGATTTATACAAGCCTTCTGGCTCCGTATCGAGTGGCCATCGATTCCGGTTCTGGGAGCGCGACAACTGTTATCGCAAAAGGGTTTTGTTTACTAAACATGATCGGAAGACATCAACACAACATAGTGTATACGACTTCATTGAATCCCGGTGTTTATGACATTGGGCTTGTGTTTCAGTCTGGAGAGGCAGGGTGGATAACTAGTCCTGCAGAGGCTTTTTCCGATCTTGATATGGAGGGCGGTCAGATTCGAAGAAATAAGGCTGTGTTTTTCATGGCGAGAAACATGGTTGCCGACGTTATGTACACAGGTCGCGCAAGTGCTGAAAGCGAGCTGGCTGGCTGGCGAACAAGAAACCCTGACGACCCGCAGGCGATTTAATCATGCCAAGAACGCCCGAAGAACAAAGGCAGTTGTGGGAAAAGCTTAAAGAAATGGAGGCGATTGATGACGCGACTCTTATGGATTCGTTGGACGAGACACAGCCCATGGAGTTCGAGCCGAGTTCTTCTGTTGAGCGTATGGAGAGTCAAATCATTCCGGCTACAGCAAAAGATGATAGAGGCTTAGCGATTGGCTTGCAGAACTCCATGAAGTACAAAAAACACTTCGATGCTTCTGAAGCGGCCAGTGAGCTGCCCCCTGGCATATTGATCGCTATTGCTACGATTGAGTCAAACGGTGACCCTGCGGCTATTGGTCCAGAGACGAAGTCCGGTCAAGCAAAAGGTCTAATGCAGTTCATGCCCGCTACGGCTGGTGACTATGAATTGGTAGTAGATGCAGAGAGGAACATTGATGAGAGGCTGGACCCGATCAAGTCTATTTATGCGGCTGGTAAAATGTTGAGAGCTTCTTTGATTCGTTCAGATGGAGACATTGGACAAGCGCTCATTCAATACAACTGGGGCGCGGGCAATTGGGACAGATGGAAAAAAAAGGAGAAAGGCTACGAGTCCATTCCTGCGGAGACAGCCGCTTACATTGGAAGGTTTCGGTCGGCCTTGAATCAATACCAGCGAATGTCTGATACAGAACAAGTCGCGCGTTAGAAGGCAAAATGAGATAATCTACCAACAGATTCTACTCGAGGTTGACAATGGGAGCTTATGAACGGGAAGTAGGCGCAGCTGGCGAGTCCGGCCACGAGCAAGGCCGTGCTGTTGGCCGTCAGAGAGCTTCCACACACGGTCAAGCGGCTGGTGTTCTTGCTGGCGCTGGTACTGGCGCTGCAATTGGTTCTGTTGTTCCTGGTCTTGGCACTGCGATTGGCGCTAGTATTGGCGCACTGGTTGGTGCTGCTAGTGGTGGTTTGCTTGGCGGTCTTTTTGGCGGCAAGAAAGAGGCGAAAAAGCAACGAGCAAAAGCAAAAAGGGACGCTCGTAGTCGTATTCAAAGGCGTCAAAAACTTAAAAAGGCAAAAGGCGCGTCTTTTGACGCTCAAATGAGGGCGGGGCAAGAGCGTGCTGATCGTTCAGCCATTAAGCGTTCTCAACACGGTATGATTGCCCCAGGCGTGCAAGAAACGGTTGGCGGGATGGCTGTGAACACAGAGGTTGGTACTGGCCAGTTTGATGACTGGGAAACTTCTCGATTCGGGTAGGGGTGAGAGATGTCTGAAAAAAAGAAGAAAGACGAAGAAGTTGCTGATGATGAGTCGACCACGACCAAAAAACGTGGTGAGAAACTATACACAGCGGAAGATATGGGAACGTTCATGGCCATGCAGTCTGCTGGCCCTGGATACTGGACCTCCCCAAAACTTCGGTATCCGTACTACGCGCAAACAACGGCGAAAGAGCGTAAAAAGGCAGCAGGTACAGCCCTTGGTATCGGCGTTGGCGGCGCAGTAGCGGAAAGGGCCATTCAAGCCAGCGCAATGTTTGATCCGGGGTTGGATTACGCGCGCAGGCAACTTGCCGAGGCGGAAGCAACACAAAAGCGCCCACTGAAGGGAATGTCTCCTGAAAAGGCAGATGCAATCAGAGCTTCTGCCAGGGCTGGTGTTCAAACAGAAATCGCTGAAACGAAGAGTGATCTCGGCGCTCATATGGCTTCCAGCCAACAAGCCCCATCTGTGCAAGATATTCTTGCTGTGAGAGAGACTGGACAAGACGCTCAGGTAAGTGCTGCGATTGAGGCTGAAGCTATTATCGCGAAGCAAGACCTTGCTATTCTGGAGGCTAACCAACGCAAGGCTGACCAAGCAAAACTGCGTGCAGATGAGATGCAGTCAGTGTTGTTTGAAAAACGCGACGAACAACGCGGGTACAATGTGAAACTCATTGGTGATGTTGCAAAAGTAGCGGCACAGTATGCAGCGGATGCGCCAGCCGCGTCAGAGACCCCTGTAGTCGATCAATTGTGGAACAAGGGAGTTTCGCCCGACGAGATCGGCAAGCTTCACAAGGCGGCAAAAGAGAGTGGTTTCTACCCTGGCTCACAGGCTTATCGAAACTACATGATGCAGGACTACGAGGGAACAATATCTAAGGCTCCGGTTGGTCAGGTGAAGGCTGATACAACGGCTGGTGTTGTTGGTGTTCCTGTTCCTGGACGTCAAAAGGCTCCAGTCGTAGTGCGGGAGGATGTAATGGCTGATGTTCGAGCGCAAGAAGCAGAGACCAAGCTAATGCCGCGAATCAGCGCTGAAGATGCTGCAACTAGGCTTAGAGGTAGTGGGCCTCCATTGGATCCTGCTGCTGCTGCTGCTGTTAAAAAGGCTCAACCAGTAGAGGGTGCTAGTTTTTACGAATATAGCGCTGACCCGGAAGCGGTTGCGGTTACAAAACAAGACGAGAGGTTCAACACTCCAGAAAAGATTCGAAAAAACATCGATACTTCAGATGGAATTTTTACTGGTGAAAGTTTACGCAGCGCTAGGGCAATCGTTGCCGCTGGCGGTCTTTCGCCCGATGAATACGAAGTTGTAAATAAACCATCTGCTCGTGACGGAACGAACAACTACTCTGTCATCCGTAAAGGCAAACGGACGCAAGGCATGATTCCGGTTCCGAACATGGGGGCTGCACCTCCAGCGCAAGCTACACAACCAAGGGCTGAACCGTGGACATTGGGCGGCATTACTTACAGGTTTTACCCGCAAGATCGGACCATTCGGTATGAAGATCCAAAATCTAAGAGAACGATTATTGTAAATCCAATGAATCCTGAACTTCAGAACACTAAGATGGCGGCAGAGTGGAAGAGACTCATGGCTACAAAGCCAAGTCCATGGACCGGTGGCACCACACCGCCACCTGAATAGCCCATGCCCGAAAACCCATTCACATCTGATGAGGAACAGTTCGGGTACTTCATTGAAGCGATGTCCGAAGCGTTTGAAGATGTCGATATCCCAGATGGCGTCATAGATGGCGAGAACATCATGGACGGCACCATTCGGCCTGAGAAAGTAGCCCTGGATGCCAACTGGGAGTTCAGCGGTAGAGTCGAGTCACCGAACTTGCGGGCCGTCATTAGTAGAAGTGCAGGCACTCGCGCTGGCTCGAACACCCAGAGAATAATCGTCATTTACGATGATCATGTGCTTGCAGGCCATACGATTGTCCTTGCAGATGCAATGAAAAAAATCATTACGGTGACCCTGCCATTGGCATCTACCAAAGTCGGCACGACCTATACTATTAAACGGTTGGACGATAATAATGCCAGTAGCGTTAGGCTGCAGACATCAGGGGATGATAAGCTTGACCAACAGACGTTAATTTCGATTCCAGAGCGGGGTTCTCTTATGATCATCGCTTTTGGGATTGGGTGGCATATACTTGCGAACTACTCATAGCGGGGATCAAAATGGCGCTTCGACTCACCAGCACGGACCTAAGCACTAGAGTTGAAGGCTACCAGACAGTTGGTGGCGCAGCCATGGGCTACTTCATGAAGATTCGCTCTGAGCGAAACAAGATGATCTATCTGCAACGCTTGAAAGACGCGAATCCAGCGAGATTGCTGGAGTATGAGCGAGAGCTAATCAACAACATTAGAAAGCTTGAAGAATCTAAGTCGAAGATAGCTAACCAAAGCGCTAAAGCCAGGATGGATTTTATTTTAGAGGATCGGAGGGAGCGCGGTAAGAACTTCCGGGCCAAACTGGTGGCGAACACGGCGCTTACAAAAAAGGGGGTCGACGTATACGGTCAGTTTCTCGACGAGATGAGGGCCGAGGAAAACGTAGAGGTGGGCCAGGCCGCGAAAGTGACATTGCAACTGGGCTTGGGTCAAAGTAAACAACCCGCAAACGAGTTGCTTGTCATGAAAGCAGCCAATCGAGAAAATCCGGGAACATACACAGCAACGGAGATTCAAACGAAAGAAAATGCCATCGTGTTTCAATTTCAGAATGCCGTCAGTCAGGGAGCAAAAGCAGCTGAAAAACTTGAAGGCGGTCCTCCTATGGATCACTTTTTCCGCTGGGCGTATCTCGAAGCATCACAGTACATGAAGGATTCAGGGGGAAATGAGCAAGATCTCGCTACCCTTCGTGACCGTATGATTCAGGGCGTGAACAAGGCTAAATATCCAAGCCAAAACAAAGATGTTTGGGTGGAGTTTTTGAACAAGCGAAACTTGCGCGAGGACTTGCTCAAGAAACAACAAAAATACTTGAACATCGCTTCTCAATCTGGACTGAACGTCAAAGAATTGGACCCAAAAGATTTGGATACGTTGTTCGGTACGTCAACTAGCAGGCTGGATACCACAATCAATAAGCTTCACGACCGGCTGGATGATCTCAAAATAGAGAGAGAGCAAAATAAGGACGAATACAAATACTTGCTTCGTGGCGGCGGCATGCACATGGGTATCGACCCGGTTTCGTACCGGCCTTCTCCAGTTGGTAGCCGAATGGAAGCCATGCAGAGGATGTACGAGACAGAGCCAAGCTTGGCGGAAGCGACTGACCGCAGTGGTGAAGTGACCTACGGAACAGGAGCTGGCGGGAACCTTTCCGAGTTCCTGAAGGCGCGCATTGGTGAGTACAGGGAAAGGAAAACAACGGGCGCTGACCCAGTTCAAATCATGAACAAGTTTGTCAAAGCAGTCGATTTGTACGGCGATAATGTGCAAGACGCTGATATGCGCTTTGATGTTCCAGTAATGATCAACGACCAGGAAATGGCCAGCATTAAAGAGGTTCTTGAATCATATAAAGCCAAGAAGGCTAGTAATAAAAACCAACCGCCGCAATACCAAAAAGATCTTGCTGATTATTATCTGCAAGAACTTTCAGGTGATACGAACTTGACGCGCGATTATGCTGGCCCACAGAGAGGGGCGGACCGTGCAGGAGACCCAGAAAGGGCTCGTATAGAAGAGTACCACTCAAGGTTGTACCCAGTTCGGTCAAGCGTATCGACTGTACTCAACGCGCCCATTGAAAAAATCATTAGTGCCCGCAATGATGGTGATAAAGAAGGCATCTACAACGCGATGCGCGAACTTCAATCTATCGTCGAAGACCAAGACTTGGACGACTTGCTTGGTTCAGCTGGCACGAACATTCGTGGGGCATTGGGTAGTTTGCATAGTTCTGCTGAACAGATCGGTGCAGATGCAGCACTTGAGCGTACATCTCGGCACATTATTAAACAATACGAAGACCTTGCTGCACAACGAGTTGAAAACGACCCCGGACTCTTTGTCGCGCAGGAGGAAGTGTAATCATGGCTGAAACTCAGGCTGAGAAAAAACGAAGACTAGAGCGTCTGCTTTTTGGTGGCGATAGCGGCACTCCTGCATCTCCACCTTCATCTCCACCTTTATCTCCACCTACAGGAGTCGGTGCTGCTGGTGCTGGTGCTGGTGGTGCTGGTGCTGGTGGTGTTGATACTGCTGGTGCTGGTGATGATCAGGAGGCTCTTGTGGCTAACACAGGCGTAACGCCTAAACCAAACCTTGGAGAAAGCCGGGTAGACCCATACGAGTATGAACCTGAAACGTCTGAGGATACAATCGAACCACATCAGCCAATGCCAATAGAAAAGGCATCTTTCGGACTCCTTACCGATGATGATTTGTCTGCACTTGCGTTGGCCAATGTGTTTCCGAAAGGGCTCGAATTCGAAGAGCGCGAGGAAGGGTGGTCATTACCATTTGGACTCTCTCCAGAGAGAACCTCAGTCGAAGACCAGTACAAGGAGATAGACAGTGTTTTAGATCGAAGCAATTTTCTCAGAAAGCGCCGAGATCAAAAGCGTGAAGCCATAAAACATGCAAAACGACAGGAATCTGTAGAACCTTATCTTAGTAAGGCGACGAGATACGCCCCGTGGTCGATGATCACCGCCCAATCGCCTTCTCTAGCGCCTGTCGGTATCGAACTCTACGAAGCAGCCAGGCACTACGGCCCGAAAGCTTGGGAAAAGGTGCAAGCGTTTAAGGAACGGTTGGATCGCCTTGAGGAAACTGAATCTCGTCTTGTTAAATCTGAAGAAGAACGGGCGGAATCTCAAGCAGAAATCAAAGAACTTAGAAAACGCCTTGATCGTTTTCTGGAGACGGCTGAACTGCCAGCAGAATAAACCTTGATATGATTTGAAACGGGACACGGACATGGCAGAGCCTATCGAAATGACTGACGATGAACTGCTTACAAGTCGGTACAGCCATCTGTTGGATATGGAGCCGGTGGAACCACCGGAAGAATTTGTACTGGAAGCCGATGCAGTGCCCGAAGATGTAGTGGAAGACGCTGAATCAGACTACGGAGAAACAATCCTCTTCAAGCCGATTCCTCCACAAGTCACCGGGATGGACGTAGACCTTGTGGTGCTCGACTATAGAAAGGCAGTTACCGATTTCCACAACTTCACCCGTCCGGGAACAAGCGACGAAGAAAAAGAAAGGCTTACTGAAGATGAGATGGGGCTTGCCCTCCAATACCCACTTTACAATGCGATCCCGTTTGATAGACCATCAGTTTCGCAAATCAAAAAAGCGATTGAGAATAAGCCGTACCTGAGAGACGTGGCAAAGGCCATCCCTAAGCTATACGACATCATTACGGCTATTGATCAAGATGATGACGACTCAGCGCTTGAATTGATTGAACAAGCGCCAATGAGCACATTTCCAGAATCAATCTTGTTTCCAGCGTCTATTCCCGGCATGGTCGGTAGAGCGCTTGGAACTCGACTCACTCCAGTCAGACCAGAGGGACAGCGATCCGATAAAAAACCGTTTGAAGTGCGGCATGAGATTTGGCAGGCAGCCGAGAAGAAATACCGCAAAGCACTCAAGGGTGATGAGACCATCGTTGATCATGTGAGAAACGCTTGGGCTGGAGACACCAAGATGACCCTCGAGGAAGCCCAACAAATGGGCATGATGCGGGGCGGTCAAGACCAATCTTTTTGGCGTCCAGAAGAACTGTGGGAAGGCGGGCCTATGGTCGCTGGTGGGGCCATTGAACTATCCAGCAGATTCCGTGACTTTATTTCTCGTGGGGCTGCTATCGGTGGTGTGTATGAGTATGTCTTTGCGCCCCTCTTTCTAAAAGGCAAAGACCTCGAACGATTCAAAAAAGAAATGCGGGCAGCTGAGCCTACTGAGGCGATGGAACATATTGCACTCTCTGTGCGACTGGCGCGCGAGCGCGGCGAAAGCGAAGCATCTATCAAGTCAAAATTGAATGAGGAACTTGGCCGCAGTCTTTTGTCGTTGTCGTACAGCGACTTGCCGGAAGAGGCTCAGTTTGAGGAGCCCAGTCTTCAAGATGCAACATCATTTGTAAAGCGCAACGTTTCAGGAATTAATAAGTCCGATAATGCCCAGCTGAAACGTTTCATGAATATGGTGCTGGCAGACGAGGAAGAAGAAGACCTACAGCGCATGCTCAACACTGTGTCATTTGGTCAATTGCCTTCGAATGTGTACTCGGAAACCATCCCAAGCACGAAAAAGGTTGCTGATAAGATCGTCAACAGTGTCGACTACATCATCGGCGCGCAGAATGCGTCCGGGTACCAGGGTACGCTTTCATTGGAACGCAGCCTTGGGAATGCAATGCTGTCTACAGAGGTTGTTGACGGCAAGGTCCAGATAGTAGAGGGCCAAGTTGCCAGATGGATGTCATTGCTTGGCGCTTTGACCGATACGGTTGCCGAAGCGCGCCTCCCTTACGACATTCCGATCACACCAGCCAGTCGGGACTTTTACTACAAATTTGGTAAGCGCTCACCAGACTCTACATGGCTCTCACGCCTGCTGGCGAACATCGAGACTCGAGACCTTGGATTTACAAGGCATCTGACCGATGAAGCCTTGATGCGTGGTCAGGACCGTGGCAGCCCTTGGTACCACATGGCGGCTATTCTGGGTCTTGGCGCTGATTTTCTTGTCCCGTGGGAAAAAGGTCAGCTTAAGATCGCCTCTGCTCCTGTTCGGTTTGGATATCGTGGAAGCAAAACGCTGCGTCAGTTCCCAGTCAAGGGGTACAGAAATCAAGCGTTCTTGGCTGGTGCAGCGCCTCGTGTGTACCAACTGCTGTACAAGTCCGGTAAGCGGGCGAAGATGGCTTCTGACCGGCTTACAGCTCGTTTTGAGGGCATTCCAACAGTCGAACAACTCCGTGAAGCAACCCTGCGAACCGGAGATGATGCAATCACCTACGAAGAGGTTTGGATTGGTGATCAAATCGTACAGCTCATGGGGCGGGAAAAGACACCGCTTTCATACGAAAAGGCTGTTGAACAAATAAAACTGGGCACCGCGACTGCGCCTTGGGAAAACCTTGCTGATACAGTTGAAACGTATCTAAGAAATATGATGGATACGCCAGATGGTCAGAACATTTATGAGAATCTGCCACCAAAGCTACGTGGCACTGTGCGTCGTTTGCTTGATACCGTCGCAGATTCAAGAGATGTAGAGCGTCAACTAGGTCAGCACTTTTCTGAATCTGGGAAGCTCCACGTAGCTTTGCTCGACATCATGAGAAAGATGGGTGATCCAGAAACCGCTGTTATTCGAATGAGCGATGAGTACAAAAGAGTTCAACGTGAAGTATCTGAGCTCGTTGCAGACGGCACGATTTCGGCTGAAGAGTACACGCCAATCATGGGGTACCTGGAGACACAGGCGATTCGTGCAGCTCTTAGTGGCGAAAAGTACCTTGCTGACTTCAAGTTGCCCGAAGACTTCTTTGCCAACCTGAGTGTCAATCGTCTTAATCCGGCGGAAACTGGTGGTTTGAGATGGGACATTCAAGCGCAAGGGCCAGTCGTCAAAAAAGCACAGCGTAAACGTTTTGACGGATTGAGCATCAACAGCAGTCAATCAAGAGAGTTGCTGGACTTCTTGAAAGACGGTGATGTTGAAAGGTTGTTCAAATCTCAAGATGCAGAGTGGCCTATTTTCAGAAGCCTTATGGGCGACCGCACGGTCAACTCACTGTACCGACAGTTTGATCATGTCGTCAGGAAAGGGCCAGATGGAGTCGACCGACCATACTTGACGGATGTGGGTAAGACTCAGCTTACACGAACAATAAACGACTACTTTAGTGGCGGAGAAGGCTCTGTTGGTTCTGTGGCAAGGTTCTTCACGGATTTTCAGTCTCGTTTCGGCGTGTTGTGGACACGGGTTTCTGCAGAGGCAGACACCATTGGCACCAGGCTTGAAGTAAAAGACATGTTCAACAAGATGTTTGACCCAAATGGATTGCTAAAAAACGACGCTATTGCCATTCAAATCGCAGGAAAATCGGCCAAGCGTGTAGCGAGACCAGCAAAAACAGTGCGAATAAAAACTGGTGTTGAGGGTCTTAGAGAAGGACAAGTGCCAGCAGTTGGTCGCCAGAAAGAGTTCTGGGATGTCGACTTCCAACCGGAGAATGTTCGGCACGCATTGGGCATCACAGATCAAACACAAGAAATCAGCGCAGCAGAACTATTTGCACGCGCTGTTGGATACGCTGTTGGCGAGCATTTCAAGCGGACGGTTGGTTCTACGAAACTTGTGAAACTGACTGAACGCAGTTTTGTCACACCAGAGCAACTGGTATCGATTTCCAAAGTCATCAAAGCTCGGGTCGCAAAGGTTCTTGGCACGACCCAGGACACGGTTTTTAATGAAAAAGCCACCATGACGGTTGGTGGTGAAACGATCACTGGCGTGTATGTGTTGAATGATATTCAGCAGGGCAGGATGCGGGTGTTCTTGCGTCAGTTGGCCAATGAGCCAATGGGCAAAATCATTTACGAACGGGTTTTGGGTGTTGATGCTGATCTGAGCAAGATTTCTCGTGATGAGTTTATGTCCATCCGAGACGCCATGAGGGACATCGAGGCTGGCGTATTCAATAAAGTGACTCACTACTCAATGGAGATTCCAGAAAGCCTTGGAAAAGCGCTTTGGATGACCATTCGAGATAATGTTGATCGGGCGGCTGGCGGTAGTGCATTCATTGCAAAGTGGCGTTCTCAAATCAAAAAAGTATTTGAAGTTCCTGACGATCTCAAAAATGTGATTGGCCCAGCGCAACGACAAGTGGTTGAAAAACACATGGCACGGCTGGAGCAGGCTGGTCAGGATGTCTTTGGTTGGGCTCAAGAAGCCATGCGTGGCAACAAAGAAATCACAATGGATATGATGTTTGAGCAACTGCGAACGCATCTCACGCCGCCTGTGAGGCTCAATAAAGTCGATGCCATTATGGGTCATGTCATCAAATATCCGAAATTGACGGAAGACATGGATGTATCGCAGGTGCCTGCAAAAAAGGGCTATCTCGACATTCTGACCGAGTTTACTGATGCTGAAAAAACGCGTCATTCCGACTACACCATCGCCCAGCGTGAAGCTGGTGAAGGAATGTTTGTTGAGCCCAGGCCGCCCGATATTCTTGTCGGCAAGGGTGAGGAAATTACGGCTGATTCGTATGCAATGGCCGTCGATGAAGCAGGGTCTAAGCTCGAGTTCCTTTTAAGAGACACCACAATTGCTGAGATGCAGACCATTGTTCAGAACAGTGAGCGTGGCATTGATAGCCTGACTGATGAGTTGACCGAAGCATTCAACATTTTAGAAACCTATCGAAATGCTGATCTTGCAAAACTCGGTAACCAGGATCGCATGGTCATTGGTAGCTCCATCGAGCGTATTCGCGATGCAATGGAAGTACAGAAGCATCAGATTGTCGTTCGTGGCGAAAAGATTGCCATTGGGCTTGCTGGCGAGCCAGATGCCAGCATTCTGACCAACTTGCCGGATCAAGTAAAGGCCAAGCTTTACAAGGACTTCTACCGAGGTGGCGAGGGTTGGAAAGAGATGGCTGCTTGGTTGCAGCAGACAAAAGGTCGTGAGACCGGGGTGGAGACTGTTGTTGGCAAGAGGCTACCCAGGTATCGGATGACAGAAGCATTTTTGGGTCTAATGGTCCGAATGCGCGCTTATGAAATCATGCATGATCTTGCTGACGACATGGTTCGTTATGGCATGCCGGGTGACTTGAAGAAGTTCAGCAAGCCACGGGCAATCATCAGTCGTACTGGTGAAATTGTTGCATCACCGATTGATACTGAGAACTTATTCTGGAAGCGAGTCAAGTTTTACGTCGAACAGGAGCTCAACTTCTCGATGACACGAGTTGAAGAGCGTCTTTACAAACTTGAACCCGCAGAAAATGAAGATGCTCTGGCTGCTAAACGTGCAATCTCGCCACAAGCACCGACGCGAGATTTGTATCCAGAGGTTATGCCCGAAAGGTTTAATAGAGCACAGAAGGGAGGTGTGCTGGGCACCCCACATGATTTTGAAGCGTACACGACGGCACAGGAAATCATTGCCAGGTATGGCCACCGGTATCGACCAGATAACTTTGAAATCACGCGACTTCCGAGTGGTCAACAAACGTTGATGCCCAAACAATTGGTGTCTGAGATTGAAGGCGCAATAGACCGTGCATCTCAAATCGGTACTGCTCGAGCTGGCGTAGTACCAGAACTCAGATCCGACATTATTGGAAGTCCGATTGGTATCGACCCGATTGTAAGCAGGAAACGTACGTTTGAATCCAATGCATTGCGGGCTGTTGATTTCTTTGCACTGCACTTTCCAGTCACGATGAAGCACATGAAGATGGGTATGACATCGGGATTGATGGTTCCCAACCCCGCGTACTTCTTTGGCGTTGGAATGGGCGGTATGCTTCAGATGTACCAAGGCATGGGTCCGGTAGGTACTGCAAGATCGATTTTCAAGCACAATGGGATTACATCGGCTGTGGTAGCCAGAATGTGGAAAGACGGTGATTTTGCTCCTGGCAATCCAATCTTGGTTGCAGTCGATGGGTCGGTTTACACGGCAGATCAAATCACGGAACTTGCTCTTGCTTATGGCTTGAAGTCCAGTTTCATCTATTCAGAAGCGCCCCAAACGCTGGCCAAGAACATGAACCGGCTGCGGGCCAAGGGTATCAACAAGGTTTACTGGACTGCTGACGAATGGCAGCGGACGTTGATTGAGTCTGCCACGGCAATGGATAACTACTATCGAGTCAGCGTCTTTGTGGATGCGTTGAATCGTGGTGAGAGTGCTGCGTCAGCTGCCCGCCTGGCTCGCAAGGTAGCATTTGACTATTCGGATTTGACCGATATTGAAAAATCGTGGTTCCGAAACATCTTTATGTTTTATAGCTACATGCGGAAGAACATGGATTTGTTCTGGGACACGATTCTGACGAACCCAGAGCGTGTGACTGGTCAGTTGCGCGTCATGAAGGGCATTCAGAACGCATACATCGAAGAAGACACAGAGGTTCGATTGTTTGAGCGCGATTATGCAAAAACCAGGATGATTGTAGCTTTCAAAAACGCTGCCGCAAACCAGCATGCGGTAGATAAGTGGATGTACATCACACCACCTATTCCCGCTTACGATGCGCTCGGCTTGATTTCAGAGCTTTTCATGGCGCTTGGCGGGGATCCAGATGCACAAAGGTACATGGCAACGCAGGTGAACCCATGGATTCAACTTCTTCCTGTGATGGCTGCTCAAAAAGACTTTTTCTACAACAAAGACATCAATCGATATAACCAAGTGCCTCCGATCCTTATGCATCTGGACCAAACGATTCTTGGCGGTGTAGTCAAAGACATATTCGATATTGTGCCAAATCAGAACTTGGATTTGTCCAGACGATATGTAGAAGGCGAAGAATACAGAGGTTATTGGCAGGCAAACAACGGAAAGCTTTGGTGGATTTGGAGAAACATGATCCAAGTCCCGATGGCTGGTCGTTCGATGGACACCTTTTCATATCTTGATAGGGCGAACTTAGGTCCGATTGAACTGATGGCCGACGTTAGCCGGTCTATCCATGAATATGGTGTCACAGTTGGCGCTTGGGAACGCAACAAGGATTTATCGCCAACGTACAACGAACAAATGGGTCCACGCACTGGGTTGACCTGGACGGATGAATTGCTTGGTTTGTTGGGTATTAAGCCGTTTCCAATACCAACTTCTCAAGCTGCTCATCAAAAGATGCTCACCAGATGGGCTATGGCTCTTGGTAAGAAGCGGTTCGAAAAAGAACGTGTTGATCCGCAAAAAACGTTTGGCCGACGAAAACCAACATCGGATATTCCATCTAACCCGAATAAATGATATACATAGTTCTAAGACTTCTCCCAAACGTGATATTCTTTATCCGTAACCCCTCCCCATTAATGGAGTAAACAATGTCCCAGATTCCCGCACTTACTAGCGGTCGTGCCCTTGAGCATGGTATCGCCCTTACGGTTGACCACGGACGTGGCTCTGGCAGCAAGATGTACGTCGGTGGCCAGGCGAACGCCCTTGTTGCCGCTGGCACAGTAATCAACGCTGACGGCGAGGGAACTACTGAAACCGAAACGACTTCCTATACGGTTCCGGCAAACACCCTAGTCGCCGGATCAACCATTCGCGCTAAGTTTTATGTGCATTCTCCATCAGCTAACGGTTCCGACACAACCCAAATTGCATTGAGGTTTGGTTCAAACACAACAGCAAGCAGCAACTCGGGAATCGAAACCGCTGCTACTGATCTTGCCAACAGTGGTGCTGTCTGTGTTGGTGATGGCGTGGTTCAAATTCGCACTGCTGGTTCCAGTGGAACTGCCATTATGTTTGGAACCATCGCTATGGATGTCGTGACTACTGGCATCGCTCTTAGTCATGACGAATCTGGTGCTATGGCTGTGTTTGCTGTCGATACCACAGCAGTGAACTATCTGGCTGTTACGATTACGCAGAGCGGAAGCCACGCGGATCAGACTTCCCATGCTGAAGCATTCATCGTAGACATCGTCAACCCGTCCACCTGATCTGAATCCCTGATGTAGGAGGCTCCCATGCAGGGATTCGCAGTTAATGACGCTGTAGTGACCGGAATCGATCATGCGTATGATCTTAGCAAGGTCATACTTCTTCATAAAGATACGGATATTGACGTAAAGTCATCCGCATTGCCACAGTCTTGCTATGTATCTCATCTGGATCTACAGATGGATGTCACAAGTGGAAGCATTGCGACTGTGGATGCGTTTCTATCGTGGGATTCAGCTGGCGATGACCCAATGACTGGAGCATCTGAGGGAAATGTTGTTTGGGCAGGGATGACCGACACCAGTTTGGTATGTACATCGATTGCGCTGGATGTCTGGGTGACTGCTCCAGCTGGTCAAACTACAGCAGGTAAATGCTACCTGCACCTGAAGGTTGTAGGTGCCAGCAGTCCTGTTGTCACGTTAAACAAGGCCCGTCTTAACTGGGCAATGCGGCGAACAATCTAAACTATTCTGGGAGAGCTCATGGGCGACTTTTATAACCGTGGCGGTGGCGCTCTTACTACAACGATAGTCACTACAGATGACCTTGAAGTAGATGGCGGAACACTATCCGTTGATGCCGACAATAATCGAGTTGGTATTGGTACGACGGCCCCAGGCACTACTCTTCACCTGGCCGCATCGACCACTGATCTCACGCTTCAAAACACTACCATTGAGAACACCGCTGGTGGTTGTGAGTCGAAGATTATCTTTGAGGACCATGGCGACAACGCCCTTGGCCAGATCGAAGTAAGCCACGTTAGCACCGCTGATGATGAGAAAGGTCAGTTGGTCATTTCAACGAACAACGACTCTGGGCTGCAAGCTGCGCTGACTATTGATGAAGCACAGCAGGTGATTGTTGGGGAAGGCAAGCTTGTCCTCAATGCTACAGCCGTCACCTCAACGGCAGCGGAGCTTAATAAGCTGGACGGCTACACTGGCAGCGTAACAGAACTAAACTATCTGGATACGCTTCATGCTACGGGAGTGACCAACACCGAGTTTGATTATCTCGATGGCGTAAGCAGCGCCATTCAGACGCAGTTGGACGGAAAAAGCCCCGTCGCAGGTCACTCGTCTATCGCCACCGTTGGAACCATTGGGACCGGTACGTGGCAAGGCACCGCAGTTGCATCGGCCTATCTCGATGCCGACACCGCTCATCTGAGTGGAACCCAGACATTCACCGGCACGAAGACGCTCAACAGTTTCAAGGGAACCGGCGGTGCGACCGTCACGAATATCCTCGATGAAGATGCTATGGGCACCAATAGCGCTACAGCGCTTGCGACTCAGCAGTCCATCAAGGCATACGCGGACACGAAATCACCCGTCGCGGGTCACTCGTCTATCGCCACCGTTGGAACCATTGGGACCGGTACGTG
>TARA_R110000824_G_scaffold107878_1_pt1 | contig 40899 bp, 37 predicted proteins | sample TARA_R110000824 | Tara Oceans TARA_R110000824 (sample SAMEA4397747) | marine metagenome | biome: Polar Biome; feature: [MES] marine water layer (ENVO:01000295) within the mesopelagic zone...; material: water (ENVO:00002006), including particulate matter (ENVO:01000060) such...
AACAGACTCTACTTCCAACTGGATGAAACTTGGGGCTCAGGTCAGACTCAAACGCGTAAAGAGTGCTTAAAAACTCACCTAAATCTTGTCGTCAGTCAATGCTCTCAATCCGCCGATCGGTTGATCGCGGCTTCCTGTGCCAGACGCAGATTGCGGCGCTCGATCAGACCGCGCAGGCGGACCTGGCGTGCCGCTGTCAGCGGATAGGTCCAGGTGAGCCAGAGCGCGGCGAGGAAGAAGACCGAGGGGATCACCGCATAGGAAAAGGCGAGCCACCAGAATTCCTCCGGCCCGTTGACCACGCCGGGCACCGGATTGAATCCGAAAAAGGCGACCACGTTGAGCGAGATGCCGGTGCCGAAAGCGGTGGCGAGCTTGGTGGTCATGCCGGAGATGGCGAAGAAGGTGCCGGCGCGCTTGCCCTTGGAACGCGCGGTATCGACATCGATCACGTCGGCGAGCATGGCCAGCGGCAGGAACTGGAGACCGCCGAAGCAGAGGCCCTTGGCGACGAACATCGCCGTGAAGATCTGCGTCTGGCCCGGCTCGAGGAAGAAGGCGATGGTGGAAAGCGCGGCTGCCGCCGTCATGCAGACGGCGAAGGCCTTGTGCTTGCCCATCCGGCGGCCGAGCCAGAGCCAGCCCGGAATGGCGAGCAGGCCCGCGCCGAAATAATAGAGATAGAGCATGCCGACGCCGGTGACGCCGATATAGTCGCGCATGAAGAAGAGCGAGAGCGCGTTGCGGAAGGCCTCGCCGCCGGTGACGATCAGCACGATGGCCAGCACGCGCACCATCGGGCCGTTGCGCCCGACATGGCGCAACCCTTCGAGCAGCGGCACCTGGCGGGCGACCTTGACATGGGCCGGTTCGGCGACGCGCCAGCAGACCAGCAGCACGGCCAGCGGCGTCAGGACGATGATCGTCCAGCCCATCGCCGTCAGCACCGGCTTCGGCGTTGCCGGCCCGTCGAGGAAGAAGGGCAGGAGCGCCGGGATCAGCGCCGCAACCATCAGCCCGACCAGGACATAGAATTCGCGCGAGGCGGTGATGCGGGAACGCTCGTGATAGTCGGGCGACATTTCCGCGCCCCAGGCGAAATAGGGGATGTAGACCAGCGTCGAGCCGATGAACATGATGCCGAGCCAGGCCAGCAGATAGAGGCTGCCGACCGAGGAAAAGCCGAAAAGATGCGGCATGAAGAGGAAGAGCACGCCGATCATCAGGATCGGCAGGCCGAGCAGCATGAAGGGCTTGCGGCGGCCGATGCGGGTGTGGGTGCGGTCGGAGAAATAGCCGATCAGCGGATCGGTGACGACGTCGGTGAGGCGGGCCAGCATGATCATGGTGCCGACGGCCGCCAGCGAGACGCCGAGCTCGCCGGCATAGAAGGGCGGCAGCCAGACCGCCACCGGATAACCGAACATCGCGATCGGCAGGCCGATCGAACCGTGAAGATAGATCGAGGATCGCGACAGCGGCGCGGTCATGGCCCAATTTCCCCCTCAGGCGGCTTTCCCCTTTTTCCGCGGGGACGCCGCCTTGTCGTCGTTTTCTGTTCCGATGGCCCGCGAGTATAGAGACGGCGCCGCCGCGCCCAAGCGAAATCGGACGCCCGGGCGCGGCGGTGCCGAAACGTCTATTTCAGCGCCTCGAGCATTGCCTGCGTCTCGCCGGCCAGCGCCTTCGCCGCATCGTGATCTTCGGCCGCGATACCGGCCTGCGCCTTTTCGAGGGCTGCCTCGAGCGCGGCCTTCGTCTCCTCGTCCGCGGTGTCGGGGATCGCGCCGTTGCCGAGTGCCTTGCAGGGATTGACCTCCTTCGGCGCGAAGCCTTCGCCATCGGGCCCGACCAGACAATTGACCGTGTGATGGAGATGGGTGCGGACGCCGCCAATGTCGCCGGCGCCGGCGGCGAAGCCCGCATGTTGCGCGGCGGCGGCGATTTCCTTGTCCGGCTGGGCGCCGGCCGCCTGAGCGGGGGCCGCCGCCAGCAGCATCAGCGCCGCCGCGGCGGCCGCGAAACCGGAAGCCTTGCGTGTGTTGCGCATCGTTTCCTCCTGCTTGTCTGCGGAAGCCCCAGCAGAACATTTCACCGGCGCGGCGGGCAACCGGAAATCGCGTTCAGAAGCGGAATGTCAGCTTGTCGATCTCCTCGCGTTCCTCGGCCGTCATTTCCCATGCACCGGCGGCGACATTCTGTTCGACCTGTTCGGGCCTGGTCGCACCGGCGATGACGCTGGCGACATGGGGCTGCGATGCGAGCCAGCCGATGGCGGCGTCGAGCGTCGACTTGCCGCGCGCTTCGGCAAAACCCGTCACCTTTTCGACGATGTCGAAATTGGCGTCGGTCAGGAGGTTCTTGCCCATGGCGGCGGCGACCGTCAGGCGGCCGTCTTCCGGGCCGTTGCCGCCGCGGCGGTACTTGCCGGTCAGCATGCCGCTGGCCAGCGGGAAATAGGGAAGGATGCCGGCGCCGTATTTCTGCGCGGCGGGAACGAGTTCCAGTTCGATCTTGCGGTCGAGCAGATTGTAGTGGTTCTGGGCGCTGATGAAGGGCGCAAGACCCGCATCGCGCGCGAGGTAATGCGCCTCGACCAGCTGCCAGCCGGCGAAATTGGAACAGCCGATGTAGCGCACCTTGCCCGCGCGCACCAGATCGTCGAGCGCCGAGAGCGTTTCCTCGATCGGCGTGCCGGGGTCGGGGAAATGGAGCTGGTAGAGGTCGATATAATCCGTGTTCAGACGTTTCAGGCTCGCCTCGACCGCCTGCAGGATGTAGCGGCGCGACGCCCCCTTCATGTATTCGCCGTCCTCCATCGCCAGGCCGAACTTGGTCGCCAGCACGATGTCCTTGCGCCGCGCGCCCAGGGCATGGCCCAGCATCCGCTCCGAGCCGCCCTTGTTGCCGTAGACATCGGCCGTGTCGAACAGGGTGATGCCGAGGTCGAGCGCCTTGTGGACGACGGTGTCGGTCGCGGCCTGATCGATCTTCATGCCGAAATTGTTGCAGCCGAGGCCGACGACCGAAACTTTCAGGCCCGAATTTCCAAGGGTCTTGAAGCGCATGGCATCCTCCGGCATTTGCGTTCGGGTCACGATAGGGCGTTGCGCGGCGGCGCGACAGGGTGCGCCCTTGGCGCACCGTAACGTTTGCGTGAGACCGCCGAACTGGCTAGACTCCCGGCCTAGGGTGATCACCCTAAAACTTGTCGAGGGCCGGGCGGCCTCCCGAGGCGCGCCGAAAAGAGCCCCTTCCGGGAGGACCGAAATGAAATTCACCTGGTTCAATCTGATGCCGTGGCCCTATCTGCCGGACGATTTCCGGGAGAAGCATCGTTCGGTCTGGGTCGATATCGACTCGCGCCTGTTCGATCCGGCAAAAGCCCATGAGGTCTACAATTCCTACATGGACATGCTCGAATATGCGGGCGGGCTGGGCTTCGACGGCATCGGCGTCAACGAGCATCACCAGAACGGCTACGGCATCATGCCCTCGCCCAACATCATCGCGGCGGGGCTGGCGCGGCGGACCAAGGATGTCGGCCTGGTCGTGCTCGGCAATTCGATCGCGCTCTACAATCCGCCGGTGCGGGTCGCCGAGGAATTCGCGATGCTCGACTGCATTTCGGGCGGGCGCCTCGTCGCCGGTTTCCCGGTCGGCACCTCGATGGATACCAATTACTGCTACGGGCAGATTCCGGCGCTGACGCGCGAGAAATACCAGGAGGCACATGACCTGATCCGCCGCGCCTGGTCCGATCCCGATCCCTTCGCCTTCAACGGGCGCTACAACAAGCTCCGCCACGTCAATATCTGGCCGCGGCCGATCCAGGATCCGCCGCCGATCCATATTCCGGGCGGCGGCTCGGTGGAGACCTATGATTTCTGCATCGACAACACCTATTCCTATTCCTACCTCTCCTTCTCCGGCTATATCCGGGCCAAGGCGCTGATGCAGGGCTATTGGGACCGCGTCGCCCAGCGCAACGCGCCCGACGAGAGCCCCTATCGCGCCGGCTTCGCGCAGACGATCTGCGTCGCCGACACCGACGAAGAGGCCGAACGACTCTACTCGGAGCATGTCAGCTATTTCTACAATCGCTGCCTGCATGTCTATGGCGGCTTTGCCGACGCGCCGGGCTATCGCACCATCAAGACGATCCAGACCGGGGCCTTGTCGCAATATGCGCCGCCGATCGGCGGCTACGGGCATCTCACCTGGAAGGACCTGACCGAACAGGGCCATGTGATCGCCGGCAGCCCGGAAACGGTTCGCCAGCGCATGGAGGAACTGATCAAGGGGCTCAATGTCGGCAACATCTTCTGCCTGCTGCATGTCGGCAACATGCCGATGGACAAGTGCATGCATTCGACGCGGCTCTTCGCCGAAAAGGTGATGCCGCATCTGCGCGACATCTTCCCCGACTACAAGGACGACAACCGCTTCTGGTGCAAGCCGCTGGCGAAACAGGCGGCGCCCGGCAGCCTGCCGGCCGAAAGGGAAGTGGCCGCGATGGTGGGAGGCAAGGACTGATGGAAACGAAAACGATCAAGACCCACCACGTTCCGGTCCGCTGTTTCGAGGGCGGAAAGGGCGAACCGCTGGTGTTCCTGCATGGCGCCGGCGGCGTCACGGCCGAAGACCCGCTGCTGGCGAAGCTGGCCGAAACGCATCACGTGTTCGCGCCGCTGCTGCCGGGCTATGGCGACTCGGAAGAATGCAGCGAACTTCGCGAGATGCTCGACATCACGCTGCACACATGGGACGTCGTCCAGGCGCTGGGGCTGAAGGACCCGATCCTGGTCGGGCATTCGATGGGCGGCATGATTGCCGCCGAGATGGCCGCCATCGCGCCCAACGATGTCAGCCGCCTCGGCCTGATCTGTCCGGCGGGGCTCTGGCTCGACGATCATCCGATCCCCGATATCTTCGCGATGCTGCCTTACGAGCTGCCGGCGGTTCTGTTCCACGATGTCGAGGCCGGCACTGCGCTGATGACGGCGGGCGTCGCGCTCGACGATCCGGAATGGCTGAAGGGTTTTCTGGTTCAGAATGCGCGGCAGATGGGGATGGCGGGCAAGATCCTCTTCCCGATCCCCGATCGCGGGCTTTCGCAACGGCTTTATCGCCTCAAGGCAAAGACGCTGCTGATCTGGGGCGACAGCGACCGGTTGATCCCGCCGGCTTACGCTCATGCCTGGAAGAAGGCGATTGCCGGCGCCGAACTCGTCTCGATCCCCGAAGCGGGGCATCTGGTGACGATGGAAAAGCCGGATCATGTCGCCAGGGCATTGGCGAAGCTCGGCTGACATACGAAATCGGCGTCCAATAACAAGAAACAGACGCGGATAGGAGCGAAGGGCCATTCCCGCAAGGGCGTGGCCCTTCTGCCTTGGCGGCTGGCGCGCCGGCCCCGCTTCGCTCTATCCTGTTCCGAAAACGCCGGGGAGGACGACGATGGAACTCGCGCTCAGGAAAGACGACGAAGCGTTTCGCGATACGGTGCGGAAATTCCTCGAGGAGAAGCTGCCGCGCGAGATCGCCGAAGCGAAATCGGTCGGCGTCTCGGTCGAGAAGCCGTTGCTGAAGAAATGGCATCGCACGCTTTACGAACAGGGCTGGGTGGCGCCGGCCTGGCCGAAGGAACATGGCGGCACCGGCTGGACCGCGACGCAGCGCCACATCTTCAACGAAGAGACGGCGCGGGCCAATGCGCCGCGGCTGATGCCGTTCGGTCTCGGCATGGTGGGGCCGGTCATCTACACGTTCGGCAACGATGCGCAGAAGGCGCGGCATCTGCCCGGCATCCTGACCGGCGACATCTGGCGGTGCCAGGGCTATTCGGAACCGGGTGCCGGCTCCGATCTTGCCGCGCTGAAGACGCGCGCGGTGCGCGACGGCGACGACTACATCGTCAACGGGCAGAAGATCTGGACCTCCTATGCGCATGAGGCCGACTGGATCTTCTGCCTGGTGCGCACCGACGACACGTCGAAGCCGCAGGAGGGCATCTCCTTCCTGCTGATCGACATGAAGACGCCCGGCGTTACCGTGCGCCCGCTCGTCTCGATCGACGAGCTGCATCATCTCAACGAAGTCTTTTTCGAGGATGTGCGTGTACCGATTGCCAATCGCATCGGCGAGGAAAACAAGGGCTGGACCTATGCCAAGTTCCTGCTGACACATGAACGGACCGGCATTGCCGGCGTGCCGGAATCGAAGAAGGCGGTCGAGCGGCTGCACCGGATTTCGGAAGCGACGCAGGGCAGCGACGGACGACGGCTGGCCGACGATCCCGCGTTCCGCCGCAAGCTGGCCGAAATCGAGATCGATCTGGCCGGGCTCGAGATCACCAATGCGCGGATTCTGGCCGATGCGGCAGCCGGCCGCCAGGTCGGCGAACGCTCCTCGATCCTGAAGATCGCCGGCACCGACATCCAGCAGGCGCTGCAGACACTGGCGGTCGAGGCCATCGGTTATTACACGCTGCCCTCGCAGCGCGAGCGCCTCGAAGGGCGGCCCAACGCGCCGCTTGTCGGGCCCGATCATGCCGAGACCGTCTTTGCCAATTACGGTTTCGGTCGCGCCGCCACGATCTATGGCGGCTCGAACGAAATCCAGCGCAACGTGCTGGCGAAGGCCGTGCTGGGGCTCTAGCCCTCGCCCATCTTCTGGTCCGCTCGGCGCTCGGCCAGCATCTTCCTGACGATGGGGCCGAGCGTTGCGGGATCGAAGCGGGCATCCTGTTCGACCGCGGGCCCGCGATGCCAGCCTTCATAGACGCAGAGGCGGCCGCGCATCGATTCAAACACCTGGCCCGTCACCTCGCGTGCTTCGGCCGAGCCCAGCCAGACGACGATGGGGGCGACGTTCGAGGGGTCGCGCGGGTTCCATTTGCCGGGCTTCAGCTCTTCCGGCGGCCCGAGGTCTTCGGTCAGCCGCGTCAGCGCGCCGGGCGAGATCGCGTTGACCGTGATGCCGTAGCGGATCAGTTCCTTGGCCGCGATCAGCGACAGGGAGGCAATGCCGGCTTTCGCCGCGCCATAGTTGGTCTGCCCCGGATTGCAGAAAAGCCCCGACACCGATGTCGTGTTGATGATGCGCGCATCGTTCTGCTCGCCGGCCTTGGCGCGCTCGCGCCAATAACCGACCGCATGGCGCATCGGGCAGAAGGTGCCACGCAGATGCACCTTGATGACCGCGTCCCACTCGTCGATCGTCATGTTGAAGATCATGCGGTCGCGCAGGATGCCGGCATTGTTGACCAGCACGTCGAGCGTGCCGTAAGTCGAGATCGCCTGGTCGATCATGCGTCTGGCGCCGTCCCAGTCGGAGACGTCGTCGCCATTGGCCACCGCCTCGCCGCCCATCGCCTTTATTTCGTCGGCGACATCCTGCGCCGGTCCGGCCGAGCGGCCTTCGCCGTCGCGCGCACCGCCGAGATCGTTGACCACCACCTTGGCGCCCTGCCGCGCATATTCGAGGCAGTATTCTCGACCCAGCCCGCGCGCGCCGCCGGTGACGATCACCACGCGGCCTTCGCAAATGCCCGCCATGTTCTTCTCCCCTTTTTCGTTTTCAGATTTTCCTGTCGCCCTGCCAGTAGCGGTCGCGGATCGTGCGCCGGAGCACCTTTCCGCTCGGCATGCGCGGCAGTTCCTGCATGAAGTCGACCGAGCGCGGGCGCTGGTAGCCGGGCAGGTTCGCCGCCGCGAAGTCGAGCAGTTCGCGCGCCATCGCGTCGTCGGGGCGATAACCTTCGTTCAGTTCGACGACCAGCTTCACCTCCTCGCCCCATTCCTCATTGGGCACACCGACGGCGGCCGCATCCGCCACCGCCGGATGTTTCAAGATCTCCTGGTCGATTTCGGCCGGATAGATGTTGACGCCGCCCGAGATGATGACTTCGGCGCTGCGGCCGGTGAGGAAGAGAAAGCCGTCCGCATCGATGAAGCCCATGTCGCCCATGGTGTAGAAATCGCCGCGATAGGCGCCTTCGGTCTTTTCGGGCGCCTTGAAATATTCGAAGCGGCCGCTGTCGGGCGCCTTGAAATAGATCGTGCCGACCTCGTTCGGCTTGACCGGCTTGCCATCCTCGTCATGCACCTCGACGACGACGCCGGGCAGCGGCTTGCCGACCGTGCCCTTCTTCTGCGGCCATTCATGGCTATCGACGAAGATGCCGCCGCCTTCGGTTGCCGCGTAATACTCGAAGACCACCGGCCCGAACCAGGCGATGGCGCCTTCCTTGACATGTGCGGGGCACGGGGCGGCACCGTGCAGGATCCAGCGCAGGGACGAGGTGTCGTATTTCGCTTTCGTGGTTTCCGGCAGTTGCAGCATCCGGTGCAGCATGGTCGGCACCACATGCGTGTGCGTGATGCGGTATTCGGCAACCAGACGCAGCGTTTCTTCCGCGTCCCATTTGTCCATCAGCACGCAACCGACGCCGGCATTGAGCGGGAAACTCATATTGAGCGCCAGCGGTGCTGCGTGATAGAGCGGGCCGGTGACCAGCGCCAGATCGCCGGCGCGGAAGGCCGCCGTCTCGGTCAGCTTGAGGAGCAGCGGCGAGACGGGTGCGGCCTGCTTGCGATAGACGCCCTTGGGATGGCCGGTCGTGCCCGAGGTGTACATCATCTGCGTGCCGAGCACGGGATCGGCAATGTCGCCGCCCTCTTCGGCTTCGACCGCGACGTCATAGGCGGTAAAGCCCGGCAGGGTGCCGCCGACCGCGAGTTTCGCGACCACGCCCTTCGCCTTGCCCGCCGCTTCGGCGGCCGAGGCCGGAAAGCGCGCATCGGCGATGAAGGCCTTCGCCTCGCAATTGTCGACGATATAGGCGACTTCCGTGCCCTTGAGGTGCCAGTTGACCGGCGTCAGGCGGAAACCGCCGCGCTGGCAGGCGACCACCGTTTCGACGAATTCCGGCCGGTTGGAACAGAGCAGCGCCACCGCGTCGCCGGCCTTCAGGCCCGCCCGCCGGAGCGCGCGCACCAGCCGATTGGCGCGCGCGTTGAGCTCGCCATAACTGCGATTGCCGGCCTCCGACACAATCGCCGGCCGGTCCGGGGCCTGCGCCGCATGCCAGGCCACCACCATGCCGGCCGCCGCGGCCTCTTCGCGGCTCCAGGCGCGGGCCGATTCCATCACCGCCATGATTTCTCCTCCCTGACGGCGTCTTTGCGCCGTGATTTTTGTTTTGTCTGCTGTTTCTGTTATTGGACAGGCGCGGGCTCCCCGGCGTCAAGCCACTTCGCGGAGTTCGCATCCGCATTTTCCCGAAGGTAATGACCGATGATCCTGCCTGTTGCCGTTCGATCCCTGCTGGCCGCGACGGCGATCGGGCTCCTCGCCCTGCCCGTCCATGCGGCGCCCGAGGCGGTCGACAAGGCTTTCGTCACCTTCCAGGTCGAGAACGACCTCTTTGCCGGGTTCGCCAACAGTGACCGTCACTACACCAATGGCGTGCAGGCGGCGTGGCTGTCGCGGCCGCTTGACGGATTGCCGCAATGGCTTGCCGATCTCTCCTCGCCACCGATCTATTCGCTGGTCTTTCCGACGCCGTCCTTCACCCGCGCCGACCACCGCTTCGGCATCGCGCTCGGCCATGCGATCTTCACACCCGACAATACGGCGGCGACGGCCTATCTTCCCAATGAGCGGCCCTATGCGGCCTGGGCCCATGTCACCTTCTCGCTGCAGAGCCACCGTGCCAGCGAAAGCGGCGAAGCCTGGCAGGACAACTGGAAGCTCGATCTCGGCGTGGTCGGCCCTGCGGCACAGGGCGAATGGGCGCAGAACGAGTGGCACAAGATCATCGGCGTCGACAAGGCCAATGGCTGGCGCAACCAGATCCGCGACGAGGTCGGCGTCAATCTCAGTTTCGAACGCGCATGGCGCAGCCCGACCTTCGCGACCGAGCGGCTGTTCGGACTGGAGACCGATCTCATTCCCTATACCATCGTCTCGCTCGGCAATGTGCAGACCTATGCGGGCCTTGGCGGCACCTTCCGCATCGGCCCGAAACTGCCCGACGATTTCGGGCCGACCCGCATCTATCCGGGCGTCGGCGGTTCGGAATGGTTCCGCCCGGCGGGGCCCGGCTGCAACTGCTATCTCTTCGCCGGCCTCGAGGGCCGCGGCATCGCACGCGACATCTTTCTCGACGGCAACACGTTCCGCGACAGCGTCAGCATCGACAAGGAACATTTCGTCTATGACGCCAAGCTCGGCGCCGTTGCCGTTGTCGGCCCGGCGCGGGTCAGCTTCACCCATGTCTTTCGCAGCCGCGAATACAAGGGCCAACCCAAACCCGATCAGTTCGGTTCGATCACGGTGACGTTTGCCTATTGAGGGCGCCCGTTGAGGGCGGCTTGTCTTCCGCCGCCCGCGCCGCATGATGGGTGCATTCGAATCGCCTGCCTCGGGGGAGCGCCATGGACCTGCCGCTGATTGCCGCCGACAACATGTTCGGCCTCATCTTCGCCTTTCTGGGGCTTGCCGCTTTCGGCTTCTGGTCGGAACGCACCAGGCTCGGGCAATGGGTCTCGGGCGTCATCCTGACGATCCTTGCCGGCATGCTGCTGGCCAATCTGCGCATTGTGCCGTTTGCCTCGCCATTTCACGACATGGTCTGGGCCTATGTCGTGCCGCTCGCCATTCCGCTGCTGCTCTTCAAGGCTGATCTGAAAAAGATCCTGCCCGAAAGCGGCAAGATGCTTCTGGCTTTCGTCATCGCGGTCATCGGTACGGTGGCGGGCGTGCTTGCCGGCTTTGCGCTGATCGACATGGGGCCGTCGGGCCATCTGGTCGCCGGCGCGCTGGGCGCCAGCTGGATCGGCGGTTCGATGAATTTCGCCGCCGTCTCGACCGCCAACGGCCTCATCGCCGACGGCACGCTGACGGCGGCGACGGCGGCCGCCGACAATGTGATGGCCGCTTTCTTCATCGCCTTCCTGCTGATGCTGCCGGGCATCGCTTGGCTGGCGCGGCTGATCCCCTCGAAGATCATCGAGGCGGAGATGCACGCGCATGAGCATCCGGAAGAGGAGAAAAAGCCCGTGCTCGACATGGGCGCGCTGGCGCTGCAGCTTTTCCTCGCCGCCGCCTGCTGCTTTGTCGGCTTCGAGACCGCAGCGCTGCTCGGCATTCCGAAATACGGCGTGCTCTTCGTCACGGTCAATGCGCTGCTGATCGCCAACATCTTTCCCAAACAGATGCACCGGCTCGAAGGCGGCTTCACGCTCGGCATGTTCTTCATGTATCTCTTCTTCGGCGTCATCGGTGCGGCCGCCGACATCGTGCTGATGGTCGAGACGGCGATGCCGATCTTCCTCTTTGTCTTCATCATGGCCGCCGTTCACATTGTCATCGTGCTGGCGGGCGCGAAGCTCTTCCGCATCGACCTCGCCGAAGCGCTGGTCATTTCCAACACCGTCGCGGTCGGCCCTGCGACCGCCGCCGCGATGGCCGCCGGCAAGCGCTGGCACGGACTGGTGACACCCGGCGTCATGTTCGGCGTGCTCGGCTATGCAGTCGCCAATTTCATCGGCGTCGCGCTGACGGGGTGGCTGGGGTAGGCAATCGCGAAGTTCCTTTCTTCCCACCCGCCCCTGGGGGCGGGTCAGAAAATTCGAGCGCAGCGAAGAATTTTGTGGGGCGGGGGAAAGCGTCACCTGACGCCCGAAACCGCAAGCGAATGAACCCGCCGTATCCGCCCCTCCCCCTCCCCGAAATTCACGCCGCTGACGCGACCTGAATTTCGACCCGCCCCCAGGGGCGGGTGGTCGCTCAAACAGCCGCTAAAGAACACCGCAAACCTTGCGTAATTTGCCCGCGCTTGCCGATCCCGATAGAACAGCGGCAACGCCATTCCATCGAGGAGAAGCCCCATGTCCGAGCCCGTCATCCTGGTCGAGAAGTCCGGCAGCATCGCCACCGTCACGCTGAACCGGCCGACCGCCATGAACGCGCTGTCGCGCGATCTGCGCCGCGCCATTGCCGAGACCTTCGAGGACCTCGAGGCCGACGAGAACATCCGCGTCGCGATCCTGACCGGCGCCGGCAAGGCTTTCTGCGCCGGGCTCGATCTCAAGGAACTGGGCGGCGACGCCAGCGCGGTGGGCGGAAGCTCCGATAGTTCGGGGGGCGGCGTCAATTCGACCATCAGCGACAAGGACCCCGTCACCTCGATCGGGCGCTTTTCGGGCCCGGTCATCGGCGCGATCAACGGCGTCGCCATCACCGGCGGCTTCGAGCTTGCGATCGCCTGCGACGTGCTGATCTGTTCGGAAAATGCGCGCTTCGCCGACACCCATGCGCGCGTCGGCATCCTGCCGGGCTGGGGTCTCAGCCAGAAGCTCTCCCGCGCCATCGGCATCTACCGCGCCAAGGAATTGTCGCTGACCGGCAATTTCCTCAGCGCGCAACAGGCCAACGAATGGGGCCTCGTCAACCGCGTGGTGCCGGCGGAAGAACTGCTGCCGACTGCGCGCAAACTCGCCGAGGACATGCTCTCGGTCGTGCCGCAATGCCTGCCGGCCTACAAGAAACTGATCGACGACGGCTTTGCGCAGGATTTCGGCACCGCGCTCAAGACCGAACGGCAATTCTCCAACGCCGCCAACAAATCCGTCGCGCCGGAAGAAATCGCCGCGCGGCGCGAAGGCATCCAGAGCCGCGGGAAGCAGCAGTCGGGAAGTTAGGCGCCGTAGAAATCGAAGAAAAGGCCGACCGGCGCCTCGGCCCGCATTGCGGGCAAGGGAAAGACGTCTTCGGCGCTTTTCGGATCGAGCGACGGCAGATTGCGCAGGAAGATGTCGCGCAAATCCGGCTTCACGCCGCCTTGCCGGTCGAGGAACTGCCCCCAGCTGGACGTACCGTCGAAACGCATCAACCCGTGCGCCGGCGCGCATGACTTCACGTAGTCAGGCGGAAAGAGCCGCCGATAGGCCTCAACGCGATAGAGCCATGAGCCGCCGCGCACGCGCGATGCTTCGGGATGCACCGCGCGGATATGCGCGAACATGTCGTGCAACTCGCGCTGCCGCTCCGCCATCCGCGCCCGGGAAAGCGGGCCGATGCCGCCTTCCTCCCGATTGCCGAAATGAATGCGCACTGCGCCCCGCTCGTCCTGCAGCTCGAAACTGAAACAGCCGAACCGCAGTTCCTTCTCCGGCTTCTTTTCGTCCGGACACTGGGCGAAAAAGGTACAGGTCGCGTCGAGCCGCGCCTCATGCGTTTCGGCTTCCTCCAGAAGCGCCAGATAGCCTGCCCATTCCGGCGCATAGACACCGTTGTGAATGCGCCCGAAACCAAACCGCCGATGGAGATTGGTATTTCGCGTCACCGACGCCGCAAGTGCCTCGCCGCCGGAAGCCGCCATCGCTTCGGCAAAGCGCAGTTGGAGGTCGAAATAGGGCCGGAGGCGCAGGGCCATTTTAGCGCGACTGACCGGCTTCGACGACGTTCCGTTGGTCACGTGCCCGGTCCTCCGGACGAATCGTTTGAATGAAGGTGGAGTTTACACCACACGCTTCCGAGCCCTCACATCCCCACAAACTCAAGCAACGCGCTGTACTCACCCGCATCCGCTGCCCTCAGCGCCGCAATGTAGGCGTCGCGCCGGCCATTTGTATGCAGAAGATCGTGCCCCGCCGCCCAGTCGACGGGTGGATGATCGAAATACTCTTCGAGATAGAGATCGGTGGCAATGCGCGCGTGGCGGCCATTGCCGTTGGCGAAGAGGTGAATGGCGACCAGCCGGTGATGGAAGCGCGCGGCGGCTTCGAGCGGCGCATAGGTGCCGTTCGTCGCCCAGTACCGTGCATCGTCGAGGAGCTTGCGCAGTTCGACCGCGATATGAAGCGGGTCGATGCCGATATTCTTTTCGGTTTGTCGAAACGCGCCCGCCCATCGCCACACATCGCCGAACATCCGGCGGTGCAGCTCGCGCATGAAGCGCTCGCTCAGCACATCGCCCTTGCGGCGGCGGGCAAGCCACAGCAACCCGTTCTGGACATTTGCCTGCTCAAGCTCGTTGAGTTCGCCGCGCGTCGTGACGTGGCGAAAGCGCAGGCCCTCGCGCTCGTCGGGATCGAGCGGCGTCGCGCCGTCGGGTTCTGACGCGGCGCCGCTCATTTCTCCGACCAGAAACCGGGCGGCGGGTCTTCCATCAGTTCGCGCACGAGGCGCTCGACTTCCGCCTTGTTCTTCTCCGCCGGCAGCGCCTGGCGTTCCAGCGCCATGTGGGTGCTGGCGCGCGCGACCAGCGCTTCCGCTTTCCGGCGCGCCTGCGCGGCGACGACATCCTCGATGCGGCCTTCCGCCGGCACGATCGCATAGACGAAGCGGCAGCCCATGGCTTCGGCCATCGCCTGCATCGTCTTCAGGCTGACGCCGCCTTCGCGCTCGGCCTGTTCGGCCTGCGAGACGCGTGCCCGCGTGACGCCGAGGCGGCGCGCGAGGTCCGCGCCCGACATGCCGAGCGCCTTGCGCATGGTCGCGATCCAGCCCTCGTTCGGCAGGCTGACCTGCCGCCCGAAAGGCGCCGCGCCGTCGGCAAGGGCGCGATATTGCTTTGTCGCAAGGTTTTTCATCGGATTATCGTTAACTTCTTTATTGACTATATGATTAAAACGTCAACTTTTTCATATACGTCCATGATCTTTATGTCAATATATTCATTTACGTCTGTGCGGGGGTGCCGCCCCGCCCGCCGCTATGTCGGCGCGGGCCCGTTTCCGCTATCCTCCCTCCAAACGCCATTCAGAGCACTTCCGGAAGGGAACCCCTATGAGCCAGCACGACATCGTCATCCGCGGCGGCACCGTTTACGACGGCACCGGCGGCGCCCCCTTCGCGGCCGATGTCGCCATCGACGACGGCGTCATCACCGCGGTCGGCAAGGTTGCGGGTTCGGGCGCGGAAGAGATCGACGCGCGCGCGCAGATCGTCACGCCGGGCTTCATCGACGTCCACACCCATTACGACGGCCAGGTCACCTGGGATCCCTTCCTGCAGCCCTCCACCTTCCACGGCGTCACCACCGCCGTGATGGGCAATTGCGGCGTCGGCTTCGCGCCCTGCAAGCCGGAGCAACGCGAATGGCTGCTCGGGTTGATGGAAGGTGTGGAAGATATTCCGGGTACGGCGCTTGCCGAAGGCATCAAGTGGAACTGGGAAAGCTTCGCCGAATATATGGACGCGGTCGCGGCCTCGCCGCTGGCGCTCGATGTCGGCCTGCAAATTCCGCATGCGGCCGTGCGCGCCTATGTGATGGGCGAGCGGGCGCCGGCGCTCGAACCCGCGACCGAAGCCGAAACGGAAGAGATGGCGCGCCTTGTCGTCGAGGCGCTCGAAGCCGGTGCGCTCGGCTTTTCCACCTCGCGTACGGTGAAGCACAAGGACGTCAAGGGCGGCTCGACGCCGACGCTCAAGGCCGAAGCAATGGAGCTTCACGGCATCGCGCGCGCGATGGGCAAGGCCGGCAAGGGCGTCTTGCAGCTGATCGCCGACTTCAAGGACACGGATGCCGAATTCGCGATGCTGCGCGGCATGGTCGAGCTTTCGGGGCGGCCGATGTCGATCACCATCGAACAGGACGACCGCTGGCCGGATGTCTGGGCGCGCGTGCTCGACAATATCGCGGCGGCGAACGCCGACGGTCTGCCGATCAAGGGCCAGGTGCCGCCGCGCGCCACCGGCCTGCTGCTCGGCCTCACCGCCTCGCTCAATCCCTTCATCATGCACCAGACCTTCCGGCAGATCTGGGGCGCGCCGCTCGAACAACAGTTGAAGGCGCTCAACGATCCCGAATTCCGCGCCAGGCTTCTCGCCGAGGAGCCGGAATATCCGGCTGGCGAAATCGTCGAAATGCTCTGCGTCGGCTATCACAAGATGTTCGCGCTGGGCGAGCGCCCGGATTACGAGCCGGCGCCGGAGACGAGCGCCAGGGCCGTTGCCGAACGCACCGGCAAGCATCCGCGCGAGGTCGTGCTCGACTGGATGCTGGAGCGCGACGGCAAGGCGCTGCTCTATTTCCCGCTGATGAACTACCACTGCGGCAGCCTCGCCGATGTCGAGAAGATGCTGACGCATCCGAATACCGCCTTCGGGCTTTCGGATGGCGGCGCGCATTGCGGCATCATCTGCGATGTCAGCTTCCCGACGACGCTCTTGACCCATTGGGGCCGCGACCGCACGCGCGGCCGCAAGCTGCCGCTCGAATGGCTGGTGCACGGGCTCACGGGGCGCAACGCCGATCTCGTGGGGCTCCACGACCGCGGCATTCTGGCGCCCGGCATGAAGGCCGATGTCAACGTCATCGATTTCGATCGCCTGACGCTCCATTCGCCGCATATCGTCAACGACCTGCCGGCCGGCGGCAAACGCCTGATCCAGAAGACCGACGGCTATACCGCCAGCATCGTGTCGGGCGCCGTCGCCTTCCGCAATGGCGAGCCGACCGGCGTTCTGGGCGGCCGGCTCATCCGCGGCGCGCAGGCGCGACCCTCGGGCGCGCGCATCGCCGCCGATTGAGACCGGCGGACAAGGGAAAACGGCCGTCGCCGGCCTCCGACAGGGGGCCGGCGCGACTCCGGCTGGAATTGCGGCCGAATTTATCCCCACCCCCCTGCGGCTGACATAATTTCGTCACGGAGCCGGTCGAAGAGAGGGCCGGCGAGTGCCCCTTCGGGGGCGCATGACGCTCCTGTGCCGCCGTTTTCCTGGAATTTCCGATGGCCGATTCCGATTTGCCGCCGCCCGCCCCCGAAGCCACGCCCGCGCCCGTCGATCCGCGCGCCTGGCATCAATCGGCCTTTGTGCGCCAGGCGGCCTTCTTCTTCATCGTGCTGCCGCTGGTGATCGCCGGCAATCTGGCGGTCTGGGCCGCCTTCAACCAGCCGCACGAGGCCGAGGCCTGGACCGGCGAGATCGTCGGCTTTTCCTACAGCCCCTATCGCCAGGATCAGGATCCGACCCGGAACCGCCACCCTTCCGCCGCGCAGATGGAAGAGGACCTCAAGCTGCTGGCCGGCACGGTGCAGGCCATCCGCACCTACAGCATGGTCTTCGGGCAGCAGCAGATTCCCGAACTCGCCGCGAAATATGATCTCTCCGTCGCCGCCGGCGCATGGATCGGCACCAATATCGAGCGTAACGAGGTCGAACTCGAACGGCTCATCCAGGCCGCGCCGCGGCGCAATGTGGTGCGCGTGATGGTCGGCAACGAGGCGCTGCTGCGCCGCGACGTGACCGTCGACGAGCTGATCGCCTATATCCGGCGCGCCAAGGCGAAGATCTGGAAACCGGTCTCGACGGCCGAACCGCCGCATATCTGGCTCAACCATCCCGAACTGGTGAAGGAAGTCGACTACATCGCCGTCCAGATTCTTCCCTATTGGGAAGGCATTCCGATCGACATCGCGGTCGATGCGGTGTTCGACCGCATCGCCGAGCTGAAGAGGGCCTATCCGGGCAAGCCGATCGTCGTGTCCGAAGTCGGCTGGCCGAGCCGCGGCAAGGTCATTCCGCGCCGCCCCTATGCGGGCCTCGCCGAAGCCGAGCTCAGCACCGAGGCGGTGCCGTCGCTGGTCAACCAGGCGACCTTCCTGCGCGAATTCCTCAACCGCGCCAAGCAGGAAGACATCACCTATTACGTCATCGAGGCCTTCGACCAGCCGTGGAAGGCCTCGGAAGAGGGTGCCGCCGGCGCCTTCTGGGGCATATACAATGCCGACCGGCAACCGAAATTCCCGATGGCCGGGAGCATCACCGAAGCGCCGGAATGGCGCTTCTGGGCGTCGCTTGCGGCCGGCCTCGCGCTCTTGCCGGCCATGCTCTTCATCCTGCGCCAGCGTCATGTCCGGCCGGCCGGCGTCGTCTTCTTCGCCGTGCTGACACAGGTTGCGGGCTCGGCCATTGCCTGGGCCGGGTTGTCGGTGACGGGTCTCTATTTCACCTGGGTCGGGGTCACGGTCTGGAGCTTTCTCTTTTTCGCGCAAGGGCTGCTGCTGATCGTGCTGCTGACCGAGGCGATCGAGTTCGTCGAGGTCATCTGGACGCGGCAAGGCGCGCGGCATTTCAAACCGTTTGACGAAAAGGCCGTCATCCCGTCCGCGAAGGTCTCGATCCATGTGCCGATCCACAACGAGCCGCCCGAGATGGTCAAGGAGACGCTGAGGGCGCTCTCGCTGCTCGACTATCCGGACTATGAAGTGCTGGTGCTCGACAACAACACGACCGACCCCGACGTCTGGCAGCCGGTGCGCGACTATTGCGCGGTGCTCGGCCCGCGCTTCCGCTTCTTCCATCTCGAGAACTGGCCGGGCTTCAAGGCCGGCGCGCTCAATTTCGGCATGACGAAGACGGCGGCCGATGCCGAGATCGTCGCGGTCATCGACAGCGACTACCAGATCGAGCCGAACTGGCTGAAGACAATGGTTCCCTATTTCGACAAACCCGATGTCGGTTTCGTGCAGGCGCCGCAGGACTATCGCGACAGGCACGAAAGCGCCTTCAAGAACATGGCCTATTGGGAATATGCCGGCTTCTTCCATATCGGCATGGTCCAGCGCAACAATTTCAACGCCATCATCCAGCACGGCACGATGACGCTGGTGCGCAAGTCGGCGCTCGAAAAGGTCGGCGGCTGGGCCGAGTGGTGCATCTGCGAGGATGCCGAGCTCGGCATCAAGCTCTATCGCGCCGGCTATGACAGCGTTTACGTCAACCATTCCTTCGGCCGGGGGCTCACGCCCGACACGCTGGCCGGCTATATCACGCAGCGGTTCCGCTGGGCCTATGGCGCGGTGCAGATCGTCAAGCATCACTGGGATGCGCTGGCCCCGTGGGCCGGCAAGAAGAACGGGTTGTCGGGCGCGCAGCGCTATTATTTCCTGGCCGGCTGGCTGCCCTGGTTCGCCGACGGGCTGGCACTGCTCTTCACGACGGCCAGCATCGTGCTGTCGGTCTGGGCGCTCTATCAGCCGCATCTCGTCTATCTGCCGGTCGCGGCGTTTCTCATTCCGACCATCGGCAGCTTTGCCTTCAAGGTCATCCGTTCGCTGTGGCTCTATGCCGTGCGCATTCGCGACTGTTCCTTCCTCGAAAGCCTCGGCGCCGGCATCGCCGCGCTCGGCCTCACCCATACCGTTGCCAAGGCGATGCTCAACGGCATGATCACCACCAGCAAGCCCTTCATCCGCACGCCGAAATGCGAGGACAAGCCGCCGCTGGCCGCCGCCTTCATCCAGGTGCGCGAGGAGGCGCTGATGCTGGCGGTGCTCTGGGGACTGACGATCGCGTTCCTGCTGAGTCCGCATTTCGCCGACAGCCATTCCAGGCTCTGGGTCGCGGTGCTGCTGGTGCAATCGGTGCCCTATGCCTCGGCGGTGCTGCTGTCGCTGATCAATGTGATGCCGTCGCTGCGCCGCAAGGACAAGGCCGCGCCGGCGGGACAACTTTCGCCGGCCAAATAGAGGTCAGCGCCTGAAAATGGCTTAAATCCGCCATTTTTCGGCTCACTCGGCGCTTGATATTGATGCGATTTCGTATTATATAGTGCGATATTGCATCAATGGAGATCGCCATGACCCTGACCCGCCGCAAGACCCTCGCCCTGATCGGAGGCGGCGTCGTGCTCGCTGCCGCTGCTGCCGGCGGCGGTTTTTTTTCGACACGCACGCCGGTGCGCGCGCTGGCGCCGTGGCAGATGGCCGGGCGCTATGCGGATGCGCGGCTGCGCGCGCTGTCCTGGGCGCTGCTGGCGCCCAATCCGCATAACCGCCAGCCCTGGGTCGCCGAACTGGCGGGCGCGGATCAGGTGATCATCCATCGCGACCGGACACGCAACCTGCCGGCGACCGATCCCTTCGACCGGCAGCTGACGATCGGCATGGGCTGCTTTCTCGAACTGATGACGATGGCAGCGGCCGAGGAAGGGCTTGCGGTGACGCTGACGCTGTTTCCGGAAGGCGAAGACGGGCCGGTGGCGCAGGCGCGCTTCGCCGATGGCGGCGCGCCCGATCCGCTGTTTGCCCATGCGCTGCAGCGGCGCTCCTGCAAGGAACCCTATGCCGAGCGGCCGGTGCCGGATGCGGCGGCGGCCGCGCTGTCGGCGCATGCACGGATCCTGCGCGATCCCGAACTGGTGGCCGCATTGCGCGCGCTGACCTGGGCGGCCTTCGAGGTCGAGTACCGCACGCCGGCCACGCTGCAGGAAAGCATCGATCTGATGCGCTTCGGCCGGGCCGAGATCGAGGCCAATCCCGACGGCATCGAACTCGGCGGGCCGTTTCTCGAGGCGCTGATGCTGGCCGGCGTGATCAACCGCGCGGCGCAGGCCGATCCCGACAGCATGGCCTTCAAGACCGGTCTCGACATCTACAGCAGGATGCTGGCGGCGACGCCCGCCTATGCGGTCATTGCGACGGCGGGCAATTCGCGCGAGGATCAGATCGAGGCGGGCCGGCAATGGCTGCGGCTCAACCTTGCCGCCACGCAGCTCGGCCTGGCGGTCCAGCCGGTCAGCCAGGCGCTGCAGGAGTTTCCCGAGATGGCCGAACACTACGCTGCCGCGCATGCGCTGCTGGCGCGCGACGGCGAAACGCTTCAGATGCTCGGCCGTCTCGGCTATGGTCCGGCCACCGGACCCTCGCCGCGCTGGCCGCTGGAGACACGCCTGATCGATGCCTGACACCAATATCGCGCGCTATTTCCAGCTCTTCAACGAGATCGGCATTATCGATCAGCTGGCGCGCGCGATGTTCGAGGCGCGGCTGCCCGAGGGGATTCTGGTTTCGCATTTTTCGATCCTCAATCATCTGGTGCGGGTGCGCGACGGACAGACGCCGCTGGCGCTGGCGCGCGCCTTCCAGACGCCGAAGACGACGATCACGCATACGGTTTCGGTGCTGGTGCGGCACGGCTTTGTCGAATTGCGGCCCAATCCGAAGGACGGGCGCAGCAAATGCGTCTTCATCAGCGAGGAAGGACGCGCCTTTCGCGATCAGGCGATCGCGGCACTGGCACCCGATCTCGACGAGATCGCCGCGATCTTTCCGCCCAAAAAGATCGAACCGCTGATCGAGGGACTGGAGGCCTTGCGGGTGTGGATGGACGTGCGGCGCGACAGCGATTGACGCAGTTTACCCCCCCTCTGTCACGGAACTGTCACGACACTGTCACAAACCGGCTCGGGCACGCCTCCGGGGCGGGGATAACCGGACCGCGGGACCGGGGATAACCCGATCCCGGACCGGGGATAAATCTGCCGGCCCGGCCGCCGCGCCTGAACTTATCCCCGCCTCGGGCCGGCCCCGGAAAAACGGGTCCGCCGCTGCCGCTGCGAAAAAACTTGTCCCCGGGGGCGGCGGCGCGGCGCCGGCCGGCTCACATCGGGCCGCCGCCATCGATGTTGAGCTTCTGGCCATTGGCGTAAGGGTTGGCGTCGGAGACCAGATAGACGACCGCGGCCGCGACCTCTTCGGGACTGCAGACATGACCGAAGGGCATGTTGGCGTCGAGGTCGTGGATGTCCATGCCCTTCTTGCCGGCGCGGGCGGCGGCGAGACGCGAGCCCATGTCGGTGTCGGTCAGGCCCGGCGCGACGATATTGGTCCGTATGCCGAATTTCCGCTCCTCTTTCGCCAGCGTCAGCGCCAGCGCCTCGGCGGCCGCCTTGCCCATGTTGTAGGGACCGCCCTGGGCCGAGTGGGAGAGCGTTGCGACGCTCGAAATGATGATGATGTCGCCGCGCTTTTCCTTGCGCATATGCGGGATCACCAGTTTCGAGACGAAATGCGGCGCCATGGCATGAACCTTCAGCACACGCTCCAGCTCCAGCGGGTCGGTGTCGGCCACCGTCTGGCCGCGCGAGGCGATGCCGGCATTGTTGATCAGAATGCCGATCGAGCCGAAATCCTTCAGCACATCGGCGACCATCTTCTGGTCTTCCTCGAAATTTTCGACCGAAGCGGAATAGGCCCGCGCCTTGCGGCCAAGCTTTTCGATGGCAGCGACGGTTTCCTGCGCGGCTTCCTCGTCGCGGCGGTAGTTGACGGCGACATCGGCACCGGCTTCGGCCAGCGCGATGGCGATGGCGCGGCCAATGCCGCGGCTGCCGCCGGTGACGAGCGCCACGCGGCCTTCAAGCGATATGTTCATTGTCGTCCTCCCTGCTTCCATTCAATCCGTCATGGCCCGTTTTATGCCACTGTTGTCCGGTCAAACTAACTCTCTTGCAGCAGTGCTGCATTTTTCACACCCCCCAAAACCGTCATGGCCCGATTTATTCCACTGCTGTCCGGCCAAGCGAGTTTGGTTGCAGGAACGCTGCATTTTTCACAACACAAAACCGTCATGGCCCGCTTTATGCGGGCCATCCACGTCTTTGCGTCATGGAAAAGCCGAAAGAAAGAAAAGAAAGACGTGGATGACCCGGACAAGCCGGGTCATGACGACTGATTTCAGGTTTGAAAATTGAACCGGACAGCCATGGCCTTCTGCGGGCCATGATCTTTTGTATTCGGGCGTTTCCTTTCCTCAGGCCGCGTCGCGGGAATATTTCTTCATGTCCTCGCGCAGCACCATTTTCAGGATCTTGCCGTTGGGGTTGCGCGGCAGCGGCTCGTGGCGGATCTCGATCTTGATCGGCACCTTGAAGGCGGCCAGCAGCTTGCCGACATGGGCGCGCAGTTCTTCCTCGCTGACCTGCTTGCCCGGCGCGATCTGCACGACGGCGCCGACTTCCTCGCCCAGCACCTTGTGCGGGATGGCGACGACGGCGGCGTCCATCACGGCGGGATGGGCATAGAGTGCGTCCTCGACCTCGACGCAATAGATGTTCTCGCCGCCGCGGATCAGCATGTCCTTGGCGCGGTCGAGGATGTAGACGAAGCCTTCATCGTCCATGCGCACCAGATCGCCGGAATGGAACCAGCCGCCTTCGGTGATGGCGGCCGCCGTCGCCTCGGGCTTGTTCCAGTAGCCCTTCACGATGTTGGGGCCGCGGATCCAGAGTTCACCGACCTGGCCGCGCGGCAATTCGTTGCCCTGCTCGTCGACAACCTTGATGTCGCAGACCGGCACGGCGGGGCCGGCGCTGTCGGGTTTGGCCACATAGTCCTCGGCAAGGTTCTGCGTGGTGATGGCCGATGTCTCGGTCAGACCGTAGCCGTTGGAGGGATGGCATTTCGGGAACTGCTTCTTGATGCGCGCGACGAGGTCGGGCGCCGACGGCGCGCCGCCATAGCCGATCGACTCGACGGTCGCCGTGTTCCATTTGTGAAACTCGGGCGATTCCAGCACCTGCCAGACCATGGCCGGTACGCCGCCAAAGGCCGTCACGCCTTCGCGGTCGATCAGTTCGAGCGCGCGTTCAGGGTTCCATTTGTGGATGATCACCAGCTTGCCGCCGCTGGCATAGGTCGAGACCAGGATCGAGTGGCAGCCGGTGACATGGAAGAGCGGCACCGAAAGCAGCATCACGCGGGGCGGCGCGGCCGGATCGGGCGCCGGCGGAATCTCGCCGCGGCGCATGAAGGCGCGCGCGCCGCCCAGCATCGCGTTCATCAGATTGGTGCAGATGTTGCGCTGCGTGCCGAGCGCGCCTTTCGGCTTTCCGGTCGTGCCCGAGGTGTAGAAGATCGTCGCGTCGTCGTCGGGATGCATGCCGGGATCGGGCAGCGCGTCTGCCGGCAGACTGGCATAGTCTCCGGGCTTCGCGACCAGCGTTTCGAAGGCCTCGGCGACGCCCAGCTCGTCGTCCGGCGTGCGCACGGCGACCAGACCGTCGAGGCCCAGCGCCTTCAGATGCGGGCGGATGCGATCAAGCCTTTCATGGTCGACGATGACGACCTTCGAGCCGGAATCGGAAATGCCGTATTCGAGTTCGGGGCCGGTGCCCCAGGCATTGAGCGGCACGATGACGCCGCCGATCGCGGCGACCGCCCAGAAGACGATCGACCATTCGGGGAAGTTGCGCATGATCAGCGCGACGCGGTCGCCTTTCTTCACGCCATACTTGTCGGCCAGCACGCGGCCGAAGGCCGTGGCGGCGCGGTAGTGGTTCTCGTAGGAGAGGCGCTCGTTCTCATAGACGATGAATTCGCGCTCGCCCCAGGCACGGCCGAGATCGAAGATCGCGCGCAAGGAGGGTGGCGTGTTCTTGTAGGTGCGGATCCTGTTGCCGCGAATGTCGACCGTTTCCATTTCGAAGGGCGAGCCCGGCGCGGTCAGGAAGGCATGGGCCTCCTCGATGGTCATGGCGGGCCATTTGGCGGCACTGTCGGCCATAGTCTTCCTCCCTGCGGCGCCGAGGCGCCTTCATTGCGTTCTTGTTGGCCTAGAGATACCGCCTTTGGCGGCGGAAATGAAGCCCCGCGCCGGGCCGGTGGCGATGGTGGCGAGCGTGGCCACGGTGCGAATGGCGGCCCGGCGCCAGCCTCGTGGGCGACGGTCGTATCGTCCGCGTTTGCCGTCATGCACCATCGAGAGTTTCGAGCAGCCTAGGGCATATGCAGATCTGATTCCAATTGTGTGGCTAGAGTTTGCTGCGGGGTAGCCCAAGCGGGGAGAGTTCCGATCTGCTGCAGGTTTGTTCTTGTGATGCCGTCGAATATTTCAGGATACAGTGCCTCTGCTGCGTCCCAGCCACATTCACCTTCGAGAAAAGCGTTACCGTCCGCGTTTGCAAAGGCGCGATCGATGTGGACTCCGACAGTACCTTCCAGGAGATGATTAACTGCGGTGTTATCAAGCAGATGCCTGAGAATTGGGGAAAATCGGCACAAGTCGTTTGATGGCATCTTGCTGTTGATCAGCGCCTGAAGATTCGACTGTTTTGTTAGGAAGTTTGTGAAGTCTCCGTATGCTGCGCTCATGGTGGAAAAAGTGAGAGCTACAAACTCGACAAGTTGATACTTGGATACATCGTTCAGTTCCATCTGGTAAGGGAGGCTAGGGCACAATTCGTAGAGAGATTTGAGAGCGCCGCTAAAGTGTCCTCTCTCTACGGCCGTCCATAGTGTCGGGGAAGTGTCGCGCCAGGACCTTAAGGCCTCCTTCCACGGGCGGCGCGCGACCCTACCTTTTCCGGTGAGTATCGGAGTGAGGCGGTCTTCGAAGAAAGGAATACCTCGTGGTGGATGTTGCAAGTCATCCAGTGTGACAAGAGCTTGGTCCGAGAAGAAATTCTTTGGATCGCGAAGTAGGCACTTCAGCACAAGCGTCCGTCTTTTGAACGATTCGGCGATAGCCTCCGTATCGAGAACGAAAGCATTCTCCCGATGCTTGAGCAGAACGTCGCGAAATGATTGCGGCAAGGTTTCTGGATTTCTGAAGTCTGCACCGTGAAGAAGCCAGACGAGAGCAATACCTTCGCGCGGGTAGTGCTCACATCGAGATGAAACTTCGGTCTGGAAGGTTTTGGAGATTTGCACTTCAAGGGCGAAGGGCCGTCTCCCGCGATACTCGATGAGAACGTCCGGATACCTGCCATGGTCATTCTGCGTGGGAGGAAGATATCGTTCAACTGCAACTCGCTCACATCGATCATCGAGCGCGGCCAAGCGACACAGTTGTTCACAAATCAATCCGTGAGCAGGAGATGGCGATCTCCCTTGATATTGGCGTCGTCTTGCATCATCGGGATGTATGGTGGATGTGTGCCAAGGGCACTCAGGATCCGCACCTTGAAAATGCACAAATGCAGGCAGGCGTTTTCCGTCGACGGCTTCAGCCCGAATAAAAACCGGACTTCCGCACTTCATACAGCTAGCAACTATTTCCCTCGGGGAGGCATTCCATGCGGCGGTAATCCTGTCACGTATCATTCCCCAATCTTGCGGCGGGCGGGCGATGAGATCATTGACGTCGACCGGCCCTACGTCCCTCATCCACGCTTGCTCAATTGTCCGTCGCGGTGCGGTTGGCACTGGGGCTATCTCCCTACTCCATTGTCGAAGATACGGATTCCCTGGTCGGCTGGCGGCAGCAGGGAGGCTTGCAGACTCCGAATTGCAAGTGTGCGCTGGGACTTGGGGTGGTTGCAGTCATGGCGGGGCCAAGCAAGTCGCTATCTGCCTCTCCGTCGATACGGTGCTCACCGGTTAGCCGATCTGACTTCTTGATATTGCGGCGGTTGCCCTGCGAGATCGCTATACGAGCGCGGTATGTATCGAGCTTCGACACGTCATCGATACCACGGTTTAAGGTGTCGACTTCGTTGTAGAAGCGGATGATGGCGTAGGAGTCCGAATCGGAAAGTGCCGCGCTTTCAAGGAGCAACGGAAAGGTTGTCAAGAAGACTTGATTTGGGAGGCGATACAGAGGGCTGTATTGATCAGGTGCTGCTCTTGCCTGCTCTGAAAACTCCTGGGCGAACTTTGCGCAAAGCTCGATCTCTCGCTGAAGAGCAGCGTGACTTGCAGCAATTCGCCGCCGCCGCTCGCGGTTCGAGTTCCAGATTGTAATGCCAACTGTAATAAGGGAGGCAAAGATAGCCCCGACAAACCCGCTCAACAGGTAGTTTGTTGTTGCATCCATATTTTACCCGTTCTCGGCGCAAAGAGTGCAACCGCTTCCGTTACGAAAATAGAGTAGCGACCTCGAAGAAATAGAGGTCACTAGATTCTGAAATTTTCGCAGGCCGCTTCCAATCTCTCACGTAGTGCTCTGGCTTCAGCCTCGTTAATTGAAACGAAGTTTCGCAAGTGATCCCGCCATCGGGCTACAATGTTCCGGCCTAATGGTGATAGCGACGCAGCTTTGAGGTCACGATAGGATCTGTCAAAGCGTAGGTATCCCTTATCTACCAATCGTTCGAAGGTGTAACTGCCGGACTCAAAATGCGCGTGGAAAACGCCTGATTCTGCGAATATGCCGAGGACCATCCGCTCCGCATCTTCGAGTCGTAGATATTGCAGCCAAGTGAGTAGTTCGTAGCAGATCCAGGAAATGACTCTGATAGCGGCCTTGCCAATCACAACCAATAGACCTGCCGATCCGATAAGCAGAAAAACGTGCATCGCAGCGGCAATCTGAGCGCCCGAAAGAACTGCGCCCAGCCCCGGATCGAGCCAGCCTGCATTGGCGCTGACGAATAGAAGAAGCCCAAGTGCGAGACTTGCCGGCCAGAACGCTGTGACCAGCTTGGTTACGACTTCGATCAGGCCATCCAGAGACATTGATTCCTGAGCTTCTCTTGCCGGCCGACGGGGGCGGGGCCGCATCAATACCCCGAACCGCGAGCTTGACCCTCTCCAAGCCTCAATTGGCCTTCTCAAGGCCTGCCCGTCTCCCAGATCAGGGCGGGTGCAAGTGTGAGTTTACCCTGTTATGGAGTCAAATTGCCGCTTCGTGGCACCCTTAAAGGGCGCTGCGCCCTATATCGGCGGCAAGCGGCGTCTGGCCAAGCGGATCATCGAGCGAATCGAGGGCCGGCCTCATACCGTCCATGCCGAGGTCTTTGTCGGCATTGGCGGCTGACGCCTCAAAACGCTAGCGCGGCGACTTCAGTGACCGAATGAGCTCTTCTGAGCGAGACGCCACGAGATCACTCTCTTTGAAGGTGACGAGATTGATATGTCTGACATGTTCGCGCGCGGCCTCCCTAAGAATTGACCTCCCTTTTTCTCCCCATGGGGTGACCGCGACGTCAGCCGCGATAGGAAACCAGACTTCAGTGGTTGGGTCGGACAGGTGTGCTCGGCCAGGCAATGTGAGCTTCGAAACTGGGTTGCTGCCGATAACAAAGCTCCGTTTGGTTTCGGCGCATACTATCGTTCCGAGCCCTCGCCGCCCAAGTTCCCCCATCACAAGGTCCATGGGGCCGCGAATTGCGCCAACTCGCGTATTCTGCATGAGTCGTTTGCGCACTTCGGGGTCGTTGAAGGAATCGCGTTCGCGTCCAGTCAGTGGACGAATGATCTCTTCGTATTCACGAATGGATTCATCAAGGGATTCGCCGAATGCATCCGGCGTCATGTGTTTGTCGTAGATGTGAGGTAGCCGCTTCAACTGCATACCCAGGAATGTGTCCCAAGTCTTCTTTTCCGCTAGCGTGAGCCGGGGCGCATTGCCTGCCTTAGCTGTCGCCACAATCTTGTCGACTACTTCTTCTGCTCTTGTTTCGAGGCTAGATAACTCCTGCTCAAGCGTTGGATCCTTCGATCCATCAGGTAGTATTTCGCTGTAGAGATGCTTTTCGACAAAAAGATTTTTCGGTGAGGTTTCACCAATCTCCCCGCCCGGCACGCGCTTGTCGAAATAGTGAAGCTTCCCGCGATCATTTGTAAATCGCTTGAGAATCATCTGCGGCACAAAATGGTGTCGTTTCGGTAGAGAAGGCGTCTTCTTTTCTCGCAAGCCGGGCATTTTTAAAGGGGTTCTACGAAAGTCATGATTTGGACTGGCTATTATGACCTAAAATTTTGCCACGAACGCCCTGAAAGCCAGACTGGGAGAATGTGCTGCTCTGAGAGAGAGTTGAATTCTCGACTTGCCCCCTACCAAGTGAGAGGACGGCAGCCGAAAAGTGTCAGGTTTTCAAAGAAAATCGGGAGCCTTCTTTGATCGCGTACCCAGAACGTGTCCGTTTGTCCTGCCCCTGTTTGAATTCCGCCTAGCGGCCCGTTGCGGTCATCCGGGCATGCTCGCATTATCGATGATGCTGCTCCTAGCCGGGCATTCCGTAAGCCTGTTACTTCCAAAAAGGCAGGGTGGGTTAAACTCGGAACGCTTCGCCTTCACCTTGGGGATACGATATGAATTTCCGCTATTCGTCCGTGCGCACCCCTCGATGGGCTACATCGGATCATTCTGCAATCCTGTGCGTGGTCAAATTCGACCACCTGAAACAAGAGGTCGAATTTACGGCCAGTCCAAAGGACTCCGAGCTGCATTGCCGCGAAATCTACAAGGATTGTATGGCTGGAAAATACGGCCCGATTGATGAATTCAAAGCTGCTGCGAAGGGCACGCCAACGTCACCTCCGGCACCTGAGATTCAACCGCTGATCTTTGACCGTTGGCCCGAAATACACGAGTGCATCGCCGAGGCGAACAGGGAAAACGCGGCCGGAACCATTCGGGGCCAGGTGCTGGTCTGGTCGTCTATAGTCGAACTGCTGATCCGCCGGTTGGTCGATACCTTCCTGATTGAGCATCAGATCACACAAAAGCTGATTGACGGCCCCCTGTTCCCGTTCTCAGCGCGGATCAATACGGCGTTCAGTCTTGGCCTTATCAGCAAGTCGGAGCACAAGAGTTGCGATAATATCCGGGTCATCCGGAACCATGTGGCGCATCGCTGGTCGGTCACATTAGATGCCCCTAAGGTACAGTCCGCATTGAGATCGCTATACGATGCAGATCACTCGAACACATTAGAGTGGATTGAGGAAAACGAATTTCTGATCAAGATGGTCTATAGCGGCTCATGCGCCGCACTTGCCCTGCGCCTGGCTGAACGGCAGAAGGCAGCGGAAGATGCCAAGCGTGTGCAGCTAGAGGACGCTTGATCACGGGGCCATCTCCACTGGTGCAGATCAACGGCAGTCACGATCGTACTCTGCACATCAGGTCGCGCCCGGACACAGGTGCTCCGGCGCATCGTCGCCGCAGGCGGACAGCAGGAGCGAGAGCAGAACGAGTGAAACAACCCTCATGTTCAACATCCAGTCCCAAAGTGCCGAAAGCTAGCAGCAGCATGCCATACGGCGGCACGGACTTATACTGACGACGGCCCGTCGGGCCGGGGCAGCGGAAAGGGCTCCGGTCCGTGGCTCCCCATCATCGAGGGGCCGCGGATCGAGTTGTCGCGGCTCCCGCATTTCGAACAGCGGAAGCGTGTCTCGATCCAGTCGCGCGGGGCGTCCGGGCCCCAGCGCAGGAGCAGCGGCACCAGCGCGACGGCCGTGTGGTTGCCGCAGCGCGGCGTGTTGCAGGAAATCCGGACCCAGCGCGGCGCGGTTTCGGCGAGCTGGCCGATCGTTCTGATGGGCGCACCATCCGGGAGGGTGTGACGGGTCATGGTTCGCTCCAGGGAAGCCTCGAAAACCGGCCCGGCACCGAGATTCAAACCGAGGTAGCGCGTGCCCTGCCGCTTCCGGTCAGAGACCGAACTTCTTCAGCAGATCGGTTTCCTCGGCGATGCAGGCGGCAAAGCCCGGCCGGGCATGGATGGTGGCCAGATAGCGCGTCAGGTCCGGATATTTCGCGGCATCGGGCCTGAAACCGGCATGGGCGAGATTGACAAATTGCGTCGCGACCGAAATGTCGGCGATGCCGAAGGCGCCGCCCACCAGAAATTCCTTCGCGCCGATTTCCCTGTCGAGCCAGGCGAAGAAGCGGGGCAGCTTTTCGCCGACGGTCTTGCCGGCGGTCTCGCGATCCGCTTCCTTGCCCATCATGCGGTTGACGACCATCGGACGGAAGGTTCCCATGCCGATGTTTGCGGCAAGTTCGGAGTCCGCATATTCCTCGTACCAGAGCGCCTTGCCGTAGGGAAAAGCCTCCTGCGGATAAAGCGCGGGTGCCGGAAACTTCTTCTCCAGATAACCGCAGATCGCGGAGGAATCCGGCAAGGTCGCATCGGCGCCCTCGCCCTCGTCGCGCAGCACCGGGATGCGCTTCAGCGGCGAGATCTCGAGAAACCAGTCGGGCGCCGGGAAGATGTTGACCTGTTCCAGCGTGTAGTCCTGGCCCTTCTCGGCCAGAAAGACGCGCACCTTGCGCACGAAAGGGGAAAGGCTTGCGCCGTAAACGGTCAATGTCATCGGTCGTCTCCTGCCCGGATTTCCGGGATGTCCGGTCTGTGGGGGTGCGGTGCGTGCCAGAAGGAAACACCGTGCGGCCGGCCGATGCAAGCGGCCCTCAGCTTCCGTTAACCGGCGGGTGAGAGACTGACCGGCGTTCATCGACGGATTCGCAGGAGCGCAGGCGCTTGTCTTCATTCACCTCACAGGCCGCGCCGCGCCGAATCGACACCGCATCGCCGGTGACGCTTCTGGCGGCGCCGGAGAATGCCGACGCCATCGCGCTTCACGATTACTGGCAGTCCAAACGCGGCGAACGGCCGATGCCCGACCGCGCCGATATCCGCCCCTCCGACTTCGCGCGCATGCTGCCCTCGCTGGCGATCATCGAGGTGATCGATGGCGGGCGCGATTTCCGCTTCCGGCTGTTCGGCAGCGAACTTGCCAACTGGATGGGCTGCGACCGCACCGATCAGTATTTTTCGGAAATGCTGCCCGCGCCGGGGGCCGACATCACGCCGGCGCAGGTCCAGCAGCGCTGGACCGATGTCGCACGCGCCGGCCTGGCGGCCGCAGGGCCGCTGTTCTGGAAGGCGCCGGTGCTGAGCGCGCAGGCGGTTCTGACCATGCATGCCGTCGTGATGCCGCTGACCGCCGGCGGATGCGAGATCGCGCAGCTTTTCGGCGGCGCCTTCGTCACCGCGACGCCGGCATCGCCCAGGTCCTGAATTCGGGAAGAATGGTACAGCCGCCCCGGATCGAACGGGGGACCTCTAGATCCACAATCTAGCGCTCTAACCAGCTGAGCTACGGCTGCACATGCCACGCGGCCGGGCCTCCTGTCCGGGGCCCCCGCGATTGGCCGGGAACTTAATTCGGCTGCCCGCCGATGACAAGGGCCGGCGGGCCGCCACAGGCCCCTACATCAGCACATTGGCCACAAATATCGAGACCACGCCCAGAGGCGCAACATAACGCAGCGAAAAGCGCCAGAGCGGCAGCCAGCGCGTGCCGGCCGCCCCCAGCGCCTCCTCGACCGATGCGCGGGTCAGCACCCAGCCGGCAAAGAGCGACATCAGCAGGCCGACCGTCGGCATCAGCATGTTGAGGATCACATAGTCGAGGACATCGAAGACGGTCATGCCGGGCAGCAGGCCGAAAGCGGCCAACGGGTGGAAGTCGGCCCAGAGGTTGAAGGAGAGGACCGTGCCGATGCCCAGGAGCCAGGCCAGCACGCCGATCAGCGGCGCCAGCAGGCGGCGCGGCAGGGGCAGCACTTCCTCGGCCCAGGCGACGACCGGCTCCAGCAGCGAGATCGCCGAAGTGACCGCCGCAATCGCCAGCAGGATGAAGAAGACCGAACCGATCAGCACGCCGCCGCCGATGGTGCCGAAGGCGATGGGCAGGGTGATGAAGGTCAGCCCCGGGCCGGCCGAAGGTTCGAGGCCATAGGTGAAGACCAGCGGGAAAATGGCAATGCCGGCGATGATCGCGATGGCGGTGTCGGCCAGCGCGATGATGACGGCCGAACGGCCGATCGAGACATCGCGGTCGAGATAGGCGCCATAGGTCATCATCGCGCCCAGCGCGACGCTGACCGAGAAGAAGCCCTGGCCGATCGCCGCCAGAATGGTTTCGGGCGTGACCTCGTCGAGGCGGATGTCGAACATGAAATGCATCGCCGCGGCAAAGCCCGGCGTCGTCGTCGCATAGACGGCCATGCCGACCAGAAGCAGGAAGAGCAGCGGCATCAGCGCGACCACGGCGCGTTCGATGCCCGATGTGACGCCGACCGAGACGATGAAGACCGTCAGCAGCAGGAACAGGACCTGCCAGAGGCCCAGCGCCCAGGGATCGGCGACGAAGGTTTCGAAATGCGCCAGCGTGGCCGCATGGTCGTCGCCGGCGAAGGCGCCGGTCAGCGACAATTCGATATATTTCAGGGCCCAGCCACCGATGACCGCGTAGTAGGACAGCACGACGAAGGCGCCGATGGTGCCGCCCCAGCCGATCAGCATCCAGAGACGGGCGGCGCGGTTTTCGGCGACCAGCTTGCGCATGGTGTTGATCGGGCTCTTGTGGCCCATGCGGCCCATCATCAGCTCGGCCAGCAGAATCGGCAGGGCGATGGCCAGCATGGTCAGGCCGTAGATCGCGATGAAGGCGCCGCCGCCATTCTCGCCGGCGATATAGGGAAAGCGCCAGATATTGCCGAGGCCGACGGCGCTGCCGATGGCGGCCATCAGGAAGGCGAAGCGCGACGACCAGTGGCGCGGCGCAAGCGGTGTCGTCATTTACGGAAATCCCCCAGCCAGACCTGCAACATGCGCCTCCCCCGCGAGGCGCGGCCCAAGCCTAACGATCCCGTCCCGGCGCGCCAAGCCCGCCCGGCAGGCAGCGGCGCCGGGAATCGCCTATAGTCCCGGCCGGCACCGGCAGCACGCGAGGATTCCATGACGACCCATCCGATCCGGACGGCCTATATCGAAGCCAACGGGCTTGCCTTCGAAGTCGATATCTGCGGCGAGGGCGAGAAACTGGCGCTGCTGCTGCACGGCTTTCCCGAGAGCAAATATTCCTGGCGGCACCAGATGCCGCTGTTTGCCGCGCTCGGCTACACGGTGTGGGCGCCCAATCTCCGGGGCTATGGCGGCACGACGCGGCCCAAGGGCCGCGACGCCTATGCGCTGACGCATCTGATGGACGATGTCGCGGGGCTGATCGACGCGGCGCGGGCGCGCGGCATTTCCGGCCCGACGACGCTGGTCGCGCATGACTGGGGCGGCGTCATCGCCTGGACCTTCGCGCTTGCCGGCATCCGCCCGCTCGAACGCTTCATCGTGATGAACCTGCCGCATCCGGCGATCTTCGCCAAGAGCGTGCGGCGCTGGGCGCAACTGAAGCGCTCCTGGTATGTGTTCTTCTTCCAGATTCCCTGGTTGCCGGAAAAGATCCTGCTGGCCCGCCATGCACATGCGATCGGCCGGGCCTTCAGCGGCATGGCGGTCGACAAGAGCCGCTTCCCCGAAGAGGTGCTCGAACATTACCGCCGGAACGCGCTGATCCCCGGCGCGATGACGGCGATGCTCAATTACTACCGCGCCGGTTTCCGCAACCCGCCACCCGAGGTCTGGCAGAACCCGCCGCTGCTCGAAACGCCGACGCTGATGATCTGGGGCGAGGAGGATACGGCGCTGGGCAAGGAGCTGACCTATGGCACGGACCAGCTCGTCAGCGATCTCACGATCCGCTATCTGCCGCAGGTCTCGCACTGGGTGCAGCAGGAAGCGCCCGAAACCGTCAATGCGATGATCCGCGCCTGGATCGAGGGCCGGCATGTGCCGCAGGCCGGGCTCGGCGGACGGCTGCTGATCGCCGACTGAACAGCCGCCCGCCCCCGCTCAGGCACTCGCCGCAAACACATCGCGGCCCGAGGCCGCCTGCATGGCCTGCAGACGCCGGAAGACGCCGCCCTTGCGCGCCATCAGCTCGGCATGGCTGCCCTGCTCGACGATGCGGCCGCGATCGAAGACCAGAATCCGGTCCATGCGGCGGATGGTCGAGAAGCGATGCGCGATGACCAGCGTGGTGCGGCCTTCCATCAGCCGCTCGATCGCCTGCTGGATATGGGCCTCGGTGACCGAGTCGAGGCTCGATGTCGCCTCGTCGAGCACCAGGACCGGCGCATCGGCGAGGAAGGCGCGGGCAATGGCGATGCGCTGGCGCTCGCCGCCCGAGAGCTTGACGCCGCGCTCGCCGACCAGCGTGTCGTAGCCCTGCGGCAGACGCGCGATGAATTCGTCCGCATGCGCCAGGCGCGCGGCTTCCGCGATCTCGGCGGGACTGGCGCCCGGCCGCGCATAGCCGATGTTCTCGCCGATCGAGCGGTGAAACAGCACCGGCTCCTGCGGCACCAGTGCGATGGCGCGGCGCAGGCTTTCGCGCGTGACGCCCGCGATATCCTGACCGTCGATCAGGATGCGGCCGGCTTCGACATCGTAGAGCCGTTGCAGCAGCTTGACGAAAGTCGACTTGCCGCTGCCCGACTGTCCGACCAGCGCGATGCGCGATCCGGGGGCGATGTCGAGCGACAGGCCGCGATAGAAGGCGCCCTCGCCGTTCGGATAGCCGAAATCGACCTTGTCGAAGCGGATGGCGCCGCCCTCGACGCGCAGGGCCGGCCGGCCTTCGTCGCCGCTGTCTTCCGGCGCGGTGTCGGCATAGCGGATCACGTCCTCGATCTCGTTGAGGCCGCGCTGCAGGTTCTGCATGTGGAAACCGATATCGCGCAGATAGCCGTTGATCAGCATGTAGCTCGTCATGGCATAGGCGATGTCGCCCGGCGTCGCCTCGCCGCGCGTCCAGAACAGGATGACAAGGCCGATCAGACCCGCCTGCAGGGCCATCAGGATGCCGACCTGGGCCAGCATCGAGATGTCCATGGCGCGCCAGGCGCGCATGGCCTTGCCCGCCCAGTCCTGCGTCAGCCGGGAAAGACGCGCATCCTCGCGCTGCTCGGCACCATATGACTTGACCACCGGGTTGCAGGAGATCGCATCGGCGATGGCGCCGCCCATGACGCTGTCGGCGGCGACGTTGAGGCGGTTGCGCGGCGCGACATAGTAGCGGATCAGCAGGATGGTCAGGGCGAAGTAGAGGACGATGCCCACCAGCACATAGAGCCCGACCAGCGGCCAGTGGAAGGCCAGGCTGACGATCACGCCGATCAGTACGCAGACGGTCGGAAAGAAACCGATATAGATCGTGTCGGCCAGCGTGTCGTAGGCCCACATGCCGCGCGTGATGCGCCGCACCGTGGCGCCGGCGAAGCTGCTCGAATGCCATTCGGCACTGTAACGCTGCACGCGATGGAAGGTTTCGGTGACGATGTCGCGCATGATGCGCGCGGCAAAGCCCGCCCAGACCAGCATCGAGGTCCGGCGCGCCAGGTGAAAACCGACGCCCTGTCCGACAAAGAGCAGCAGCGCGACGACCGCGAGGTCGACATCTTCGGGCGATGGCGGGAACCCGGCTCGCGCGACTGCATCGACCAGCCGGCCCGACACGATCGGGAAGGCGACGTCGAAGACGACGGAAAGAAGCATCAGGACGATCAGCGCCGCGCCCGTGAAGGGGTAGCGGCGCCAATGGGCCCAGAGGAACGCGGCCGTGCGGCGCGCGGTGACTCGATCGCTCATCTGTTTCGACCGCCCGGGCGGCGCCGGTGCGGTATCCCTGAAAAAGTGCTGGAAAGGCGCATGGCGCCACAGCCGGTTGTCGCAGGAACCGGGACCATCGGAGATGCCTCAGGGCGGCGCGCGCGGCACCGCATGGCAAAAGGCTTTCAGACGGGAAAAGGCCCGGCGGTTGACCCGGGCGCGGCGATCAGATCAACAGCGGTCCGGGAGCAGATGCGGATATGAAGGCATGGCGACGTCTACGTGCATACCGCTCTCCCTGTTTCTGCGCTGTTCGCGCGTTGCCGATCCAATTTGCAATCCCGGATGCCGGGCGCGACTCACTGCGCACCGTCCGGACGCAGCGTTTCTACACAAATTCGCGGCGGATGAAAATATCCGGGGTGCAAGGATCATTTCACCGGGCGCAGAATTCACAACCAGTGTGGCAAATCGCCCACGCCCGTTGCATGACAGCAAGACTGACCTTCCCGTGTGCCGCGCAGCATTGCATTTCGCTGCGCGGCGGCGTTTTGCGGGCTTGCGCCGGGTCCGGCATCATGTTGCGGTCACATTCGATCCGCAATCTGCAAAGACCTCACCTTCCGGAGCGCTGTCCATGTCCCGCCTGTTCGCCATTCTTGCCGGCCTCATCGTCCTGCTGATCGCGGTCGTCATCGCCGTGCCGATGCTGATCCCGATGGCAACCTACAAGAGCCAGATCGCCAGCGCCGTGAAGACGCAGACGGGCCGCGACCTCAGGCTCGACGGCGATATCGGGCTTTCCTTCTTTCCCAACATCGCCGTGTCGATCGCCGATGTCGGCCTGGCGAATGCCGACTGGGGCAAGGCACCCGAAATGGCCTCGATGAAGGAGATGCGTGCGACGCTGAAGCTGATGCCGCTGTTTCGCGGCGCCGTGGAGATCGACCGTTTCGAGCTGGTCGATCCGGCGATCCATCTGGAGGTGCGGCGCGACGGCACGCCCAACTGGCAGTTCGATACAGCAGCCCCCGCCGCGGCGGCAGCGACGGACGGCAACGGCGATGCGGCCGGAGGCGGTGCAACGGTCAGCGAGATCAGCCTTGGCGAGGTCGCGATCCGCAACGGGCGCGCCAGCTATGTCAATGCGCAGACGGGCGCGGCCCATGCCGCCGACCGGGTCAATGTCCGTCTCGCCCTGCCGCGGCTCGACGACCCGTTCGAGGCCGAAGGATCGCTGGTCTGGAAGGGCGACGAGATCCGCATCGATCTCCGCGCCGAGCGGCCGCGCGCCTTTACCGAGGGCGGCGAGACGCCGGTGACGCTGGCGATCGCCGCGCCCAAGGTGACGGCCTCCTATGGCGGCATGCTGACGGCGCTGGACGGCTTCGCCTTTGCCGGCGATGTCGACCTGACGGTGCCGTCGGTGCGCGACCTGGCGGCCTGGACCGGCAATCCGATGCCGGCCGGCGACGGCTTCGGCCCGTTGTCGATCAAGGGCAAGGCCAGCGGCAAGGGCGCGACCTACAGCTTTTCGGATGCGCGGATCGGCTTTGACGGCATGAATGCGAGCGGCGCGCTGTCGCTGCGCACCGGCGGTGCGCGGCCGCATGTCAAAGGCGATCTGGCGGTCGACCGGATCGACGTCAACACCTATCTCGCCGATGGCCGCGCGGGCGGTGCGGGCAGCGATGGCGGCAGCGGCGGTCGCGCGGGCGATCCGGGCTGGAGCACCGAACCGATCGATCTTTCGGGCCTCAAGGCGATCGACGCCGATTTCGCCTTCACGGCGGGCGAGATTCTCTTTCAGCAGATCAAGATCGGCCAGAGCGCGCTCGATCTCAAACTGGCGAACGGCGTGCTGACGGCACGGCTCGGCAAGCTCGAGCTCTATCAGGGCTCGGGCAGCGGCGCGCTGACGCTGAACGGCGCCGGCGCGACACCGCAACTCAATGCGAATTTCACGCTGGCGGGACTCGCCGCCGAACCCTTCCTCACCGATGCGGCCGATTTCAAGCGGCTGCAGGGCACAACCGCCATCGATATCGCCGTGCGCGCGGCCGGGCGTTCGCAGCGCGACATGGTGTCGACGCTCAACGGCAATGGCAGCGTCAAGTTCACCGACGGCAAGATCAAGGGCATCAATCTGGCGCAACTGGCACGCACGGCGCTCAGCGCGGCGACCAGCGGCTGGCAGTCGGGCGGCACGCAGGATACCGACTTCTCCGAAATGGGCGGCACATTCACGATCGCCAACGGGGTGCTCGCCAACAACGATCTGCGGCTGCTGTCGCCGCTGATCCGCGTCAACGGTGCGGGGACGGTCAACATCCTGCAGAAGACGCTCGACTACCGCGTCGAGCCGAAGCTCGCCGCCTCGCTGGAGGGACAGGGCGGGCAGACCGACGTCCGGGGCATCGAGGTGCCGGTGCTGATCACCGGCGCGTGGGCCAATCCGCGCTTCACGCCCGATCTCGCCTCGATGATCCAGAACCGCGGCAATATCGAGCAGACGATCAAGTCGATCAAGGAGGACAAGGGCAAGGGGCTGATCGACAGCCTGCTGGGCAAGCCACCGGCCGAACCGGCGCCAAGCGGCGCGAGCAGCGAAGCCGCGCCGGCGGATACGACCAGCGAACCCGCCAGCGCGCCGGACGCCAGGCCAAGCCCGGAAGACGCGCTGCGGCAACTCTTCGGCCGCTAGAATTCAGACTTTCCTGAAGTCGTCGAGGGCGGCGTATTCCCTGGCGCCGTCGACACGGTACATGCGGCGGTTGAGACGCGGATAGGTGCAGACATCGATGGGGGCGCGGGTGCCGCCCATCAGATAGACAAGATCTTCGCCGGCCTCTTGCGGCACCTGCATCGAATGGGCCGGCGAATTCTTCGGGAAGGCCATGACATCGCCCGGCCCGACCTCGAATGTCTCTTCGCCGACGGTCGCCTGTGCATAGCCCGAAAGGATGTAGAGAAATTCCTCGTCCTGACCGTGGAAATGATGTTCGGTCGTGGCGTGGCCCGGCTCGACCCGGACCAGATGGAAGCCGAGATCCGACAGGCCCAGCAGATCGCCGAGGGAGCGCGTGTTGCGGATGGCGCCGGCATTGAACTGGTGGACATGGCGCTTTTCGGGCAGGGCCGCGATCTCGGCCGCGGTGAAATGGCAGGCGGTTCTGCCGGGCGGTTGCGCTGTCACCGGATCTCTCCTCTTTTCCGGCCCGATGCAGGCCGATTTTGTGCCTTCCGGCTCTCCCGTCTAGACTGGCCCGGACTGATTCGCCGGGGACCTGGGCGCCAATTCCATGATCCAACACGCCTTGTCGGTACTGGTAAAGTTCTTCATCGGCGCGGTGGCTGTCGGTGCGCTGCTCAGCGCCTTCGACATCACCGCCGAGGAAGTGCTGCGGGATGTCGGCTTCACGCCCGAGGCGATCCTGGCCTTTGTGCGCGAGGGGTTCGGCTGGGCGCTGCCGCATTTCCTGCTGGGCGCCATGGTGCTGATCCCGATCTGGCTGATCATCTTCCTGCTCAAACCGCCCAGCTTCCGCGGCTGAACGCCAGCAGTTGCAAGGCGCCGCGAGGCATGTAAAGTCCCTTGGTTAACGGCGGGGGCCGCCAGGCCCGAACGCCGGACAGGGGTATCTAAAGTCTGGGAGGACATCCATGAAGAAGAGCATTTTCGCCGCGGCACTTGCCGTTTCCGCCATGGCGCTCGCCATGCCCGCCAGCGCCGATGTCGGCGCGGGCCTGGTCGGCAATACCGTGACGCTGACGGCCGCCGACGGCGCCGTCACCAAGATCTATTATCCCGACGCCTCGAGCATCGTCGTCAAGGCGGCGGACGGCTCGGAAGTCGCCGGCAGCTGGCGTGTGGCCGACAACACGATCTGCACCACCATGGGCGATGCGCCGGAAAACTGCACCGCGCCGATCGACGAGGCACCGGCCGTGGGCGGCTCGGGCACGATCGAAGGCGAGCAGGGCGCCGTGCAATGGGCGGTGACCGCCGGCAAGGATTTCTGATCCCTTTCTTGCGGCTGTTCCCCGAGGCCCGCTTTCACTAGAGTCGCCGCAACGACATCCGGCGAATCGAGGGAGCAGCGGGCATGGGACGACTTTCAGGAAAACGCGCCATCGTGACGGGCGCTGGCAGCGGCATCGGCCGGGCCAGCGCCCGTCTTTTTGCGGCAGAGGGCGCGGCGCTGGTGATCGTCGACAAGGTCGAGGCGGCGATCGACGAGACGGCCGAGATGATCCGCAAGGATGGCGGCACGGCGATCTCGGTGGCGGCCGATGTCAGCGACGAGACGGCGGTGCAGGGTTTTGTCGAACTTTGCGCGCAGCAGCATGGCGGCGTCGACGTGCTGTTCGCCAATGCCGGGATCAGCGGCGGCATGGTGCCGCTGGCCGAACAGACGGTCGCCTACTGGCAGCAGATTCTTGCCGTCAACCTGATCGGCCCGTTCCTCGCGATCAAATATGCCAGCCCCCATATGCTGAAGCAGGGCAAGGGCTCGATCATCTGCACGGCCTCGGTGGCGGGCCTGCGCGCCAATGCGGGTGCCACCGCCTACAGCGCCAGCAAGGCCGGGGTCATCAGCCTGGTGCAGACGGTCGCCAATGAATTTTATGGCAGCGGCGTGCGCGTCAACGCGATCTGCCCCGGCCTGATCGAAACCGGCATGACCAAGCCGATCTTCGACGGTGCGCGGGCGCGCGGCAGCGACGACAAGATCGGTCAGCTCAATCCGATGAAGCGCTACGGCCTGCCGCCGGAAATCGCGCATGCGGCGCTCTTTCTCGCCAGCGACGACGCTTCCTATGTCAATGGACAGGCAATCGCGGTGGATGGCGGACTGTCGAGCACGCATCCGTTTGCCGGGAAGCGCTGAGGCGCGGATTTAGGCGGGAATGGTGCCCAGGGGCGGAATCGAACCACCGACACTGCGATTTTCAGTCGCATGCTCTACCAACTG
>TARA_R110000824_G_scaffold31867_6_pt1 | contig 40782 bp, 54 predicted proteins | sample TARA_R110000824 | Tara Oceans TARA_R110000824 (sample SAMEA4397747) | marine metagenome | biome: Polar Biome; feature: [MES] marine water layer (ENVO:01000295) within the mesopelagic zone...; material: water (ENVO:00002006), including particulate matter (ENVO:01000060) such as......
TAGAGCCCCTGCTAATGCAGATAACAGAGCTGACTCGTTTTTTGTCGATGTTGCAGTAGAGTTGACTAATGGCTTATATGATAATCAGAACGCAGTTACAGTACCTTCTGATATTTTAAAAGTTGAAGAAGAGGATATTTCATTCGGTTCTCCAGTACCTGACTCAGTTAAGTATGATAATAAGGTTCAAATTGATCCAGTTAAGCCGGAAGAAAACGAAGAGCAGCAACAAACAATGACACAGCAAGGTGATAGCCTTAAGAAGACTAATCTTTCTAACGCGAGTAAGAATACAAAGATCCCTTCGAAGTCTGCTACCCCATCTCCTGCAGTTAATGAGAATTATACTTCGCAGTATATGCCAATTAACGGGTAATTGAATGCAACACGATGACGGTCAAATAGTAGAAGAAAGTTTCGCGAAAACTTTAAACGTTGTTCAAACAGCTTTAGATGTTGCTGGTTTAGAGCCGACTATAGGCGCGTTTGCGGATGGTACTAACGCAGTTATCTCTACACTAAGAGCAGCTGCAGCTAAAGAGAAAGATGATCGTAAGAAACATTTAATAAACGCTGGTATTAGTACTTTATCTATTATACCATTTGCAGATGTATTAAAAATCTTTAAAATTCGCAAGTTAGGTGTACCAGCTACAAAAGCAGCTATTAAAGGTATCAGGGCAGGTAAAGTTGCTGCTAAAGGTTATAAAAGCTATGAATCTGGTGAGCCGGTGAAAAAATTCGATAGTGAATATAAGAAATATCTAGAAAAATACTCATATGAAGTCATTTAAACAGCATTATACCGATACTCAATTTAATAACATAATTAACGAGCAACTAGCTAGCAATGCAAGTGAAGATGTTATAGTTGAAAATATTGCAAATATTATTTTAAAAGAATGGTCGGCACCTCCTGGTGTTATGCCAACACCAAACTCACCGAATAGTGGAGTTGCACTTGATCCCATTACTGCAGAAGATTTAGGGGAAGTAGCAGGACAGACCAAAGAAGCGGTAGTTAAAGCAGTAGAAATACTTAGTAATCCTGCTGCATGGCTTCGGGATAAAACTCTAGATGCAGGTAAGGAAGTCGCGACAGACGCTGCTCAAGGTATCGTAGGGGCAAGTCTAACAGTTGTCGCAGTTAAGATAGTTGCAAAAATAATTGAAAAGATACTCGCAAAAAGTAATGCGAAAGCAGATAAACAAGCTGCAATTTCTGATGCAGAAGGTGAATCAACGTTTAACGATAGAGTTCAAGATGCTATTAAAAGAGGAGATGCATTAACTGACGCTGAAAAACAGCAGCTAGCAAATGATATATCTGATAAGTTAACTGAAAAGTATCCTAATAGAGAAAAAGCGTGGTGGTTGAAAGCATTGAATGCGATTACTAAATTCCTTAAAGGTCATGGTGGTGCTGGTTTAGCTTTACTAGGTTATTTTCTTATCTAAACCTTCTCAAGATTTACCCAACATGCGAAGGAATTAATCTCTTTATCTAGTACAAAAACGTCTTTATACATGTGATCTGAAATGGTTACAATATATTGACGTTTTTTATTGTCATCTAAGCTAGAATCGTATACATAATTTAGATACTGCTTCATTAGATTATGATAATCCCCTTGAAACTCGTTTTCATTCTCAATAAGATACTTCCGTAAACCAAATGTATTCTTAGATTGAATTTCAGTATGGATTCTCTCTACTATCTCTTTACTATCTAAAGCTACATTAACTTCAAAGATACCTTTAACTGTAGCTTTCTGTACGCTATTGATAATCTTACGGATATCTGGGTAATTCTGCTTTACTACATTAACAAAGTTACCTTTTTGATCTTCTGTAATCTTAATACCTTCTTGCTTTATAATACCTACAATAAGCTTTAATACTATATCAAACGGTGGGTTGAGATCGAAGAATTGAGTTCTACTTTGAATAGCAGGTATAATCTTATGCTTATAGTTAGCAGTTAAGATGAAGCGTGTACCACTACTATATTCCTCCATCGTATTGCGCAGAGCTCTTTGTCCATCAATGGTGATACCATCTGCTTCATCAAGTATAACAACCTTTACTTTACCGTCGAGAGACTTAGTCTGCGCAAAGCCAACTACCTTAGAGCGAATAGTGTCGATACCATTTTCATCAGATGCATTAATATACAAATACTGACATTCTAGAATATCATTAACTAGTATTCGCGCTAGAGTAGTCTTACCGATACCTGGAGTACCGACGAATAACAGATTAGGGATCTCATCAGTAATAGAATCAAAATACTTTCTATTACTATTAGATAATACTAAATCGGTTAACGTTTTAGGTCTATACTTTTCTGTAAATAGGTTATCAAACATATATTATTATATTACAGTTCCTCTACTACTCCAAGTACTTCAGCAATTAGAAATGCTAAAGCGAATTGATTTACACTCTGACAGCTAAGCAATGCGATACATCCATACATTCGGATACCGCTTTTAATTAAGCTTACATAAAAATGCGTTTTACTCGGATCTTTTGGTTCAATGCTCATATTATTTACCTGATGATCCAAATCCGCCTTCACCGCGTTCAGCTACCTCGACTTCATCAACCCATTCAACAGTAGTATTATAGTTCTTCTCAATTTTAATTTGAGCTACCTTATCACCTTTAGCGTAGTTATAGTCTTTATCGGAGAAGTTATACATCTTTACACTACAATCACCGCGGTAACCAGTATCAATTTCTCCTAGATGCGGTTGTAGACCTGCTTTAAAACCGAGACCAGATTTAGGCTTAATAACGAATCCGAATCCAGGCGAGATGAAGCCTACTTTAATACCTACAGGTACTACATTACTACCAATCTTAACCTCACCCGTCGGTGACGCGGTACTACCATATACTACAGTATCTTCAACTGCAAATAAATCATAACAATTATCATCATTATGAGCCTTCTCAGGTAGTTTAGCATCTTCGTGAGTCTTAACAAATTTAATTAATACTTTATCTTCCATATACTAATATTATACAGTAGTAGTTTAACTTTTCAACTATATTAATAAATATTCTATATGGATGACGATATGACTGATTCAATTGACGATTTACTCTCAGAGCTACAATCATCTACTCACATAGCTAGAGATGTAGAAAAGCAAGATGACTTTAAACTCGATAAAGAAGACTTAGAGAATTTCCTCTTACAGTACTCTGGTAAGTTAATTAAAGGTAGTGTTGATTACGTTGAAGATGTAAAGCAATTTATTACATCTGCTCCAGATGCTAGAGATGTTGAGAGTTTAAGTAAACTAGTAGGTGCTGCGGCAGCTGCAATTGAAACTCTTAATAAGATTCATATCTCGGATCAAAAGGCTAAGTCGACCAAAGAGCTTAAGATAATGGATATTGAAAGTAAACAAGCTTTACAACAACAAGATACTGAAACAAAATTACTATTAAATCGAGAAGAATTAATGAAGCAGTTAATCGGTGATGCGCAAATAATTGACGCTGATGTTACAGAGAGTTAAAATTCAGTTTTGTTTGGCACATTTAACTTGTTTTTAAGTATATCTATCTGAGCGGATGCACCTTCAATACTAGCTGTATAATCGAATAGAAAGGATGACCTTTCACTATCTTGATCTCTATAGTTTACATTCTTAAAGAACTGTATAAAATCTGCCATATTACCAATAACATTCTTTATTTGACTATTAATAGGATCCTTAAAAAGCAGCAATCGATCTACGTATAAATTATCAGTAATTAAGTTTTCACCGTGAGCAGTTTTAGCAGTGTTAGTATCGACATTCCCCTGTAATCCTGCCAAGCTTAATTTAAGCAATGCATCGGTCTTTAGGTTAAATTCGATAGACGTCTGTAGCTCGTTGTTGGATATCTTATTATATAAAGAAGCTGGTACACTGTTCGGAAAATTATATGTTGTATCGAACTCGTCAAAATAAGGAGAAGTATTATTATCAACTACACTAGTATCATTAGTTATATTACCGGTATCATCACTATAATTATTAAAGTATATATTAGTATCAGCAAAGGAGATCGTTAATAAACTTTTAATATCATCAGTTAGTGTTTGAAATTTTTCTATATAAAATAGTTTAAAAATATTATCAAATTCATACTGTTCACCGTCAAAGGTAATTTTAAAATCGCTGTCGTTCAACTGACGATATAATAGAGATGTACTCTGTATAACATCAGGAGAAACCTTACCTTCTTCAAATTCTATACTAGTATTTAGCTCACCTAGATAATCATTGAATGTAGATAATAGATCTGTAGCTGTTCTATAGAAATCTACACTAGGCTGTTGAACGATATCGATATAATCAGGTAGCAGTGTGATTTTATTACTCATATTCTCTCCTCCTTATATTTTGGATCAGCGTAGTGGTACGTTTTAATACCAATAATTTTATTAAAATACTCAGTATCATTTATAAACACATGTTGAACGTCTAATATAAAATACATACCTAGTAGTTTATTATCAAACGTGTTTTCAATATAATCGCCTGCTCTATCTAGACTAAAAAATTTACCGGAATTTCTAAACGTTTGCCCTTTAACTGTTAACTCTACTCCCATATTTGTAATAAGGGTATTTTTAAGTAATTTGTTTAAACCGTATGTCTTTCTAACTTCAGGATTATCACCATATTCTGAAAAATTATTATTATATGATAGATTCTCTCTCTGCATACCGTTAATTACTAAGTTAGGGTAAGGGGCATTATCTTTACCTTTAAGATTAGATACATAGTTACTAGTAAAATCGTCACGAGCATTATCAATATTACTATCAAACATATCTAAATTAAATTGCTTATCATTAAAGTTATATGAGTGTACAATCTGAGATTTTATCTTTTCGCGGCGTATATTTGACGCAGTGTTAAAGAATTTATATTCTATAATTTCACTCTTCTCGCCAAACTCTAAAGCTCCTTGCGGCTTTTTCTGTTCACGTTCGATTATACTATCAGATTCTCGACTACTGCCAGTTATTGTAAAGTTCTCTAAAAACTGCGAACCTGTTGAGTCAGCTTGTGTATTATATGCCTTATCGAATATACTCGAGGCTCCTTCTAATCTATACTCACCGGTATATTTCTCTTTCTTTAAAAAGCTAAAGTCGTTTTTTGAGTTACTGCTAACATGTCGATCGAGTATGTACATTATATCATCATATGAACTAGATGCAGCAGGGGATGAGTAAAAGATCTTAGATAGCCCGTCCTCAAAAAAAGGAGTAATTTCTGTACCCGATACAGGGTCAATTATTGTGTTTATAGAGTTAGAGTCGTTTAGAGAGTTTGTAATTAATGATTTAAGACATTTGCCTGTCTCAACCTCTCGATCTTTATTACTTAGTTGGGTTAACCCGCTTAAGCCTTTTACTACATTTGTTGAGGAAAAGAAAGCTTTTCTTTCTTTTAAAATTTCCAAATCGTAATCCGTTATAGTATATTTTTTAGCGTTCTTACCATTATAATCTATCGGCTCTTCATCCTCTAAACAGAATACATAAGATATAGCAAAAGATTTATTATAATCATCCCCTCGTTCATTATAATCCTGTAAGTTACCATCTACTGGTATAATTTCAATCTTTAATAAGTCACGGCCATCGCCCCTTACAGTATATCCTTTAAACTTTTTACTTGTTGGATTAAATTCCATATCGTCCGGGGAAGTTACAAATCTCTCTAACGCGTCTTCTGTATTATCGAGTATAATCGTACCGTCAATCCAGGGTTGAAGTATGTTATCAAATAAATTTAGCTCGAGTATTGAACCTTTAGTAATAGTGAGTATATCGCCATCCGGGTTGAATAAAGTAGCTTTAAATATATATTTTTGATTATCTATAATATAGCTAAAACGTTCTTCATAAACTGTATCATACGTATACCTCATTGTAGCTGCTGCTTAATGCTATTCAGTAAGACCTTTAAAAAAGCTTTTTTAACTATTCTAATTTTTCTACCACTTTCAATTACCATAGGGTTGCTAATATTATTAACAATCATAATTAACCACCATAGATATGTTGTACCGTATATCCTATAGCTTAATGTTGTAAGTGGCATAGCTTCGGGGTATGTTACAAAATCGAATATATTCTCGTTTATATCATCCGGAATTTTAATTTTCTTAAGAATATTATAATAGAAGTTATTATTATCGCCTTCAGTATATATCTTAAAGATATTTTCATATCGATATAACTCTAAATCAGGTAATATATCTATCTTATCTTGGTATTGTCCATCCATAGTAGTTTAAAGTATTTATAGGGGTTAGTTAACTCTTGGGACTGCTGCAGCACCTTGAGTTGTAATGGGTGAAGGATCAGCGGATGCTTCTAGAGGTTTATTAACTGTTAATTTATCTTTCTTAACACTAGCGTATATAAAGTTTCTGGTTTCTTCATTAAGACCCTCTACTGTTATACTTAGCTCGTATGCATCAGGGATTGTTGTGCGAATTTTTCCTATATTGTTAGCTAACCCACCGCTAACACCTTCATCCATGATAGGTACTTCTAACTCCATATCTCTCCTATTACCTAAAAACTTTACAGCTAAGTTGGATATGAATGCATAGGGCATATATGCCATTCCAGGTATATGAACTTCATATATTACTGGTTGATCAATAATACTTTTACTAACGCGGCCAGGTCTATTCTGATATACTAACCCAAATATTAACTGCCAATTTTTCTTAACATCATCAAATGTACCAGTATTAAGTAGCGGTATATTAAAAGTTATAGATCTGCCGGTATCTCCCATTGAAAATTGTTTAGATTTTTCGATATACGTACCAGGCTTAATAATATTAGTGATACCGGCGAGTCCTTTTGATAAACTACCAGCTAAATCTGCTATCGGGCCTAGCATATTACTTTCACCGTCTCCAAACGAATTTGTGACTTCGCGGTAAGAATCCTCAAGATATGGGAAGTAATAATTAAACCCAGTATATTCAGTAGCATATAATCCTTCATAGGGTTTTAATACATCACTATCAAACGTCTTAAAGAAACCACCTTGCAGCACCTTTTCAAATTGATCTCTTAATGCTTCTTTGTTTGACTTTTCCTCCGCTGCTCCAGTGGCTGCCGCGGTAGCGTCAGTTGTTGCTTCCGTAGCAATTGCAGGGTTAGCTGTAGGGTAAAATCTATCTAGTAATCCTGTTACAGTATTACCTACAGCAGCAACACTATCAGCTGATGCTAATGTAGAATATACCATATTAGTAACTGTAGAGTTGAGTACAATTCTCTGCTCTATCATTTGAATCTTCGGTACATCATCGCGAGAACCTTGCGGGCTATTTGTCCAAGCAAAATCTTTAACTACATTAATTGGATCCTTAGCTTGAGCAGATTGATCCCCGTATATACCGAGATTACTAAGATCCTTAATATCAGTTGTAGTATCAGTTAATCTGCTGTCGCCTCTTGTTAAGATAGGCAGAGCGGCGGTACCACCAAACTGTAAATTCCAAAGATTACTCATATACTATTATTTAAGTTGAATATAAATGTTGAAGCTCTCTTATATTACGTTGATTGTTCATATTAGTTACTGATGTGGTGTTATTTGTAACGATATTAGCACCAACCCCTGTTTTTTCTGCGATCTCTCTTAATAGACTTATATTCTCTCTTAATAACTCGATCTGAGTAGTAAGTAACTCACCGCTCATATCTGTTTGCTTTTTAATTAGATTTGAATGAGCTTGAGCTATTTTAAGCTGCATACGAGATGAATCATTCTGCAGTGATGGTGTATTATCTGCAGCGCTTTCTTGATAAAAACCAGACGCATTGCTGCTATTTGATGCCTCTTGTTCTTGTATATCTATATCTTCTGATTTTTTAGTATTTTTTCTAGAGTCTGCTTTAACCTCTGCTTCCATCAAGGCAGCCTGCTCTGCTTCAGGCAGATCCTCTATACCCCCTCCTGTATCATCTACTGAAATACCTAAAAGAGCAGCTGCTCTTTTCTTTAATCCAAATGCGCTTGGTATTACTGATAGTAGCTTTCTACCTACCTTCTCTTTTAGAGTCGAGCCGATGACTTTAAGTATTTCACTAAAACTCTTACCTTGCATACCCCCTTCTCTCTCACCAGTTTCTTCATTCTTCTCTCCGAAGAAGAAATCTGCTAAAGGCTTCATGAAGGGTATAGCCATAGCCATATCAGTTAACCCGCCTTTAACATCACCAGATAAGACTTTCTTAGCGCCATCCCACATGCTTATAAGATTTTTAACAGGATAATTATTCATTATCTTATCTTTAAGCTTACCGAAGAAATCGCCGATTTTAAATCCTGAACCAGCTGGTTTAACCTCTTCTGGATCCTTTTTAGCATCCATAAAAGCGTTTAATACATCTAATCCTATAGATATACCAGTACCTATACCTGGAAATAATGTCGCTATACCTGAAGCTACATCAATAAGACCGCCTACTAAGTCACCTTTCTTGAATCTACTAACAGCAAATCCCCATGATATAAGTGAACCGATACCTGGTATTCTTTTTAATAACGGTTTAAGAAGTTTACCAAAAAGCTTACCGATGGTACCAAATAGAGCCTTAGCTCCACCTTTACCTGCTAATTTTTTAAAAGGAGCTAATAGAAATTTAGTTACGCTACCCAGAAACCCTTTAGCTTTAGTAATCACACCTACAAATAGATCTTTAGGTATTAGCTTAGAAAACAGCCCAGTAAATTTAGCTAACTGTTTACCTGCCATTTTTTGAAAAAGCTTTACTCCGCCGATTATACCACCTTTTGATAATATATTAAGTAGCCCCTTTAACGGCCCATCAGACATTATACCCGTTACTAAAGCAGCTAAACCACCTAGTACTAATAACGCGGGACCGATAAGCTTTTTAATAAAGCCCATACCTCCGCTGTCTTTACCCGGGTCGCCTTCCTTACCACCTTCATCGTTACCCTGCAATACCTTTAAATCATTCTCCGCTTTCTTACCGAAATCAGTAACAATTACAGGCTTTGCCTTCTCCACAACTTGACGTGGAGTTTTATTTGAACCTTCGCGGTTCGATGCAGATGTAGCAGACTTACCTAATACCTTTTCAAGTAATGATAATCTTTTATCCGTTGATGATGATACTTTTGATAATAATAATAGTGCATCAGCTATAGTAGTGTCAGCCATACTATTATTTAATAATTAATCTATAGTATAAACAAGTCGGGAGTGATATCTACAGACTTTTCGCTATCTACATATTTGGTATACTTCGCTTCCTCGTCTCTAATAGAGTTAATATACTCTGTAACTTGTATAAAGTGTATACTATCGATACTCTCTAACACTTTAATACTCGGCGTCAGCTCATTATGTAAGGTAATTTCTTTATCATTTATTTTAATACTTTTTATAAATTTTAAAATTTCACACGCATATAGATCACTTATAAGGTTTTTAAGCTTGTTTTCATCAAAGGTTACATTTTTATACTTGTTTAGTAGATGAGTATTAATAAAATTATCGACATCTAGACTTGGAGCTTCAACATTAAATGTAAAATCACCTGATGTTATAACTGTAGGTTCAATACTATACGTTAATGCTTTATTTCGTTCGAGTAGATCTGTAACCGTAATTTCATTATCATCAGTACCAATAACATCTTTAAGATGCTGTCTCAAAGCTAATGTCAGATTAACACGATCTACTGTATTGTAATCACTTATATTACCTTTAATATTTTCCTTTAATATCTTATAAAACACGTTGTTAAAGAATAATACACCTAGTGTAGTATCCGAAGTAGTCTCAATAATTAACTTCTGTTGCGCTAAAGTAAGCGGGGAGAGCTCTACTTCTACTTGTTTTGATGGTACTATTACCTTTAAGACGCTTCGAGTATTCTTAATCTCACTTAAGATATCATTAAATTTATCGGACATAAAAATATTTATATAATATATGCAAAATAACAACTACGCTTCAGTAGTATCTTTACCATTCTCTTGTCTCTCTTTATGTAGATAATTAAGAAATATTTTAAGCTCTGGGTAAGTGTATGTTTTAAAATCTACAGCTTTGAGATTTATATTCTGTATACATGTATATTCAAAATTTAAAATGCCGGATAGATCTTCCTGGAATACGTTTTTTAGAAATTGTAATAGTTCATTCGAATTATATACATTAAGTTCTATATCTCTAAATAACCGTATACTACGTTTTTTAAAATTTAAATGTAGTTTTTGATATATTTCTGTTAATGAAAATGATGTTTCATTTAATATTTTAAGCCTTTCATCAGGCGTTAAATCTCTAACATTAATACCGTTTACTTTAGTTAAGCACTGAGCTATTAGACCATCGTAAGCACTAATATGTAAATCTACTGGAGCGTTAAACGTCAAGGTACTATGCTCTATATCAGAATTGTCAATATCTTTATCTAATACGGTCGATAAATCTAATGTTATTCTTTTACCGTCTTGTAAAAATACTATTTCATTACCTAGTATAGTATTCCTTATATTAATAATACATTTAAATTTATCAATAATATCTAGAGATTTACTGTCAGCTATGCACGAGTCTAATAGTATATTAAAACAGTTATTAATATGCTCATTATCACTCGATATCAGCATTTTGCATATATTTTTATATTCGTAGAATGTTGGTTCTCTAAAATATATGGTACCGCGTGGTAACTGCACCGGTATTAAATTATCAATCATTAAAATAATTTATCTATCAAATCCGGTAAAGGCAAATATAAGTTATCGCTTACGTTATAGTGAGAATAACTCCAGTTTGTATTATACGACTCCATCGCTTCTGCATCATATGATAAGTTTCTAGTACCGATACCAGTTGGTACGCAGTTATAAAACTGCCATACTTTTCTCGGAATTTGAGATACCTTTTGAAAAGACCTAGTATACTGAACTATTGTAATGTTAGATTTAGGGCTTAACTCCGGTTTATTATTATCATCCCTAGCTACCATACCTGCGTGGCTCCCTAGTATAACCCACGGTCTAATAACACTATCGATAAAGGACGTGTTAGTCTCTCTAAAGTTTAGAGTAAGCGGTCCAAACGAATCTCGATTACCAGAAATTACCCCAGGTATAAATCCACGATTATTTGGAATACTGGCAACAGAAGTTGGCGATGTATCATCTGGTATATTAGCCCCTTGAGCGAAAATACACCCTACTATCCCTTGAGCTGGGTATGATGTTACAAAAGCTTTTGCCTTATCTATATCAAACCCTTTCTTATCACCTTGAACAGGTTCTAGACCTCTAATTATATCAGAATTTAAACCAACTGGGAAACTATCAAACAGAACTACCCATTGAGTTCTTAAAGGTATTGCACCAACCCAGGATGACATAGATTGAATAAAGTAGTTTCTAAAACTTACTAAAGGTACTCCCGGGACATTTGTACCGAATAAATTTACATTTGGTTGCGCCAGAGTACCACCTAAAGCGCCTTTTGTAAGATTTGAAGCGCCTTGTATAGCATCATTAACTGCATTTAATATACCCATATATAATATTTAAGCAAAAAAAAGCCGTATCAAACGATACGGCTTTTAAGTAAAATTATTTAAAATTTACGCTGTTTTTCTGTAATAGTGATAAGCTATGGTTACAGTGAATGTCTGAACTTCACCAGAAGCAGTAACATCATACGAAAGATCGCCGATACTTCTAATACTACATCCAACTAATTGATATTGTGAAACTCTATCAAGCTCTTTATTTAACTGAACCAAATCAATAACTGAGCTAGCTTTAGGAGTAAAGTAATTACCAGTAGAATCAGAATCATCGAATGTGTCGTTGATTACTTGCTGGAACTTATCATATAAGTTATAAGATTCATCAGCTCTAAAAGTCAGAGAGTAACCTTCAGAGCCATTATATTTAACAGTACCGGGTACGTGAAAGTCTAATCCCATATAAGGTACTACTACATCTTGAATAGTCTTACCAGGTAGAGTAGATGTAGTAACATATACTAAATCCTCTTCACCTATAGAAACATCACTACCATCTCCAAAGTCAATATTTAACACTCTGAAAAGATTATTTCTCGCAAAGTCCTTTACTTGAGCCTGGGTATAAAAATCTTGTATCGTTTGTTTAACGTCTGCCATGTAATTATTTAATCTAGATTAGTTGTTTTTTATATGAGTTCAAAAAAAAGCCGACCCTTTCAGATCGGCTTAATTTGTTAAGTGTTAATATTATCCAACGATTTCGTTGAAGTCTGTACCGGTTCTTGTTGCGTAAAAGTTAACAAGAATGAATTCTGCAGCACGTACTGGCTTTAAGTATATGTCTACTACAAGCTCGTTTTGATCGATAACATCTGGAGTATTATTTCTTTCATCGCAAACGATCAAGTAATCGTAAACACCTTCTGTATTCTTAGCATTCTCGAATATAGGAGTAAGTGTATTGATAATACGTGTTCTTGTAAGAAGAGTATTAGGCTCGAATATGAAGTACTTTACCGTATCACGTGTCGATTTCTCTAAGTTCAAGAACAAACGACGTACATTAATTCTATCGAATGCAGTTGGAGCTGCTTGTAATGTCTTTTGACCAAATACTACGAATCCATCACCAGGGAAGAAAGCTACAGGATTTACAGAAATCTTGTATAGTTGATCTCTCTGCTTTTGCTTAGGATAAAGAACAATATCATTAACACTACCAACTCTACCTCTAGTAAAGCCAGCTGGCGCAAACCATGGCTGGAAGTTACTATCAGTGTTTGCCATTAATTCTGCAGCTGTACCAGAGAATGGTACCCATGTTTGGTCATCTAATACCGCATCATAAACTTTATTCCAACATGCATATGTTGTCGAGTAGCTCGAATTTAAGATAGATGTAAATGCTTGGATTGGCTTCTGAACATTTAACGAGAAGTTCTTTTCAGGGTCTTGTAATGTCTTGAAGTTTGCACCTTCTAAGAAGATTGGCCTTGGAAGGTCAGCAATAAACAGGTGATCTTTTCTTCTCTTTTCCGCGAAGTCGTTGAATCTGTTGTAAATTGTCTTCCATGCATCTCTATAATTCTGCGCATCAGTCGAAATCTTAGTAATATCACTTACAGCAAAGCCGGACATTTGAATTGATTGTAGATCGTCGTAATACTTTTCATTACCAGCAACTTCTCTACCAGCATTAATAGTACCTAAACCAGCCTCAATTGTAATGTCAATATCAAAGATATCTGGATTTTCAACAGTATCTAACAATCTATCAAGCTTCTTTGGAATCGATCCAAGATCTTTCTGTGTTGATTGTAAGTTGGCATTCGTATAAGCACCGATGGTAAATAAACTATCAGCAGCTCCAAGTGTCTGCGAAGCTCCTACTAGAGCAGCGGAAACAGTCGCAGCAGCAGTTTCATAACCAGCTGGTATATACCCGGAGGAAAGAGTTGGCCAATTTGCATTACCTTGCGCTTCGCTACTAAATTTAGTGCTCGCCATTCTCACTTTATTACGAGGTTTGCCGTCGAGACCTAACCAGGTATCACCATTTCTGTGAGAAAGATTCTCGTTAATTATAATTTCGATATTTGGTGACTGGTCTTCTTTAAATCCTAAGAAGAAGCTTTGAGCAGATCCACCAGTTTGTGATTGTTGCTGACGATGATAGTCAAAAGAACCTACATAGCTTTCAGAAAGAATGTAATCAAGCTTAATAACGTCTGCGGCGAACACTGACTGTCTTAGTCTAAATAAACCAACTGATAATACATCATCATAATTAGAGCTTTCAATTTCGTATTGAGTAAGGTTCTCTAAGATCTCGGAAATACTATCTGATTCTTGACCGAACGTATTACTCTGAGCGTCGTTTAATGCAGATAGAGCGAAGTTAAGACGACCTTCGGGCAATCTTAAGTAATTGTTAGTCGAAACCGCACTAGCAGCAACGGTTTCAGCTGTAATAGCGCCGTCAAAATTAGTAGCAGTATTTAAATTAGTATTATCAACCATTCCTAAGTAAAATCCTTCATACTTATTATTAACAGTTGTTTGGCCTTTATTAAGAACAATAACAGCGCCTTGACCTATATCAGCAAACGTCGTTGGGTTACCAATTGTATCAGACCAGCTAAAACCTTGTCTTTGCTGAATCTTAAAATACTCTTGCTGAGTAAGTTCAAAGTGGGTTGGTTTACCGAGTATATAATTTACTGGTACATCAGCTGTAGAAGAACCGTTAGATGATGTTGCTTGCGAGTAAGTTGTTACTGCCACCCCGTCGCCTGATAGCGAAACTGCGCTACATGGATATACCAGAGCGCCATAGCTATTACCGAAACCTGCCCCGGTATCATTACCATACGGTAAACGATACGTTAACACATTTGCTGGCGAATTAAAAAGAGGTCTGATAGAATGATAAAAATATCTTTCAGCTGGAGTTGTAGGTACTCCGTAGATTTGTTCGAACTCGCTTAAGCTAGTTACTTGAATGACTTCGTCAGTTGGGCCTCTATCCGAGAACCCTGCAGCTAATACTGTAGTACCTAACGATATATTAGGTCTCAGACTTAAGTCTATTTCTTTTATTTCTACACCCGGTGATTGAATTGTGCGTCCCATACTATTATTTATGGATTCTAGATTAAAAAATTATAATAAATCGACTATTAACTGAGAGAACGCAAATTCGAATGTAGTTTCTATCTCACCTTCGGTTCTATAATTATAATCAATGGAACCTAGACTTACTGGAAATGCTTTAGTATATAGAAATTTAGCAACGTTTTTATTAAATTCATCTTTAGCATACAATGTTATATCAGCTTGATATAATGATGGTGGGTTTGAAGATTTATTTAAGTTTCTACTTGCTGAGTTGGAAGCAGGCGTCTTTGATAGGTTATCAGCATCAAATGTTGATGTACTATCATTATTAAGCAAGTCTAACCATTTATATAGTACCCAGTAATTATTAAACCTGCTATCAATAGTAAAATTAACCGATACATTTTCATATGGCGGTCTCGAATTACTAGACAGCTTATACGACTGACCGGCGTATTGTTGAGTAATTGCAGGTACTTGTACACTGGGAATTACTGCACCGTAAACTGAGAACTGTAGCGAATTTTCATTTACCTTATTATCTGTATGAGCTGCCAGATCAGTGGTATTAATATTCTTTAAAGGGTTAGGGAGATTGATAACCATTAGAAATTTATCTAATCTACTCTTATTTAACTGTGATTGATTTAGTGACATAATAATTATTGTAAAGTTGTAAATCCCATTTCAATTAGCTGATCTATATCTGAAGATTGATTCATCGCATTTCCGATAAGCACTGGTGGTGTATTATCAAAGCTATCCTCTCTCTCATTACTATAAATCGATGTAGGGTTCATAAAATATTTAATCCCAAAGTCAAATTGCTTAATTTGTAATGGTTTATTATTCTTATCTAACTGAACAACTTCAAAATGCCTCTTAACTACCTCGTCTTCTAGTATAATTAAATTCCATATCATCGACATTACTCTATCGTCATGGTTACCGGCACCTCTCTTAGCTGCCCATGTACCATTTGGATACCTAACAAAGTCTTTTAACTCCTTTACTAAATTGACATCTCGGATATCTACACTCTCAAGCTCGTTTACCCAATATCTCATGTTTGTTATACCTTTATGCTTTGTATTGGTATGCGCTACGACTCCTAACTGGCCCTTTGATCGACCTGCAGTGGACGCACCCCATGATACGATATTTTCATAACCGTGATGCTTACTCAAGTTATCAACTACCTGTGCGCCGCAGTTGTTTCTCTCAATACATACAAGTGGGTTGCCCCAGTGTTGTAGTATCTCATGCACCTTTTCAGTAAAATTATACGGCGATATCGTATTGTCGCAATATGTAGCTACTTGTTTAATAGATGTAAGATCTTTATAGTCAAATATTTGCACTACGCTGTAGTCAGCTCCTACACCTTCAGCTGTATCAACACTAACTATATAAACTCCTTCAGCATTAGGTTCATCCCATAGCAGATACTTACCTTCATCAAATATAAATTTAGGTTCGCGTGTCTTTTGCATTAATCTCGCAAATAACTCTTCATTTAATGAGCTTTCTCCCGAATCTATAAAATTACATTCAAACTCTTGCGACCAAGCTTCAGCACTTCCGATCGACGCAATAGTATCGTTTTTCCATCGCTCATCTCTACCAGGTATCTCATTCCATAAAATTTTATCACAAGCCCAATTCGTTTCTCCTGAATCAGCACCGGAATATATCTTATGAAATAAGTTACCGGTACCGTTCGCAGTTGAAGCAATAAAAATCTTAGATTTCTTAGAGGATGATACGATAGGGTATACCGATTTCCAGAACTCTTCTACTAAATGAGGCTCAATAAAAGCTAGCTCGTCTAATATAAGGCAGTTTACAGATTGACCACGAGCAGCAGTACCGGTCGTTGTAGATATACCGATTCTTGTACCATTAGCTAGCGTTACTGAGGTCTTGCCGTATTCTTTCACGCCTGGCTTAAGCCAATTAGGTAACTCTTCATACGCCATTCGTATACGTTGCATTATTTCAATAGCTGTACCCTCTTTATTAGCTACGATAAGAATCTTTTGATCATCATTAAAGCAAGCAATCCATAAAGCATAAATTGTCATCATCGTGGTTTTACCAATTTGCCGTGATGCCAATAATATAAAGAATCTATTATCACGCATCTTACGTAAAGCGCGCTTCTGGGGTAAATGTAATTTAATTTTTTGTTTACCATCATCTAAGGAAATGATATAAAAAAAGTTTTCAGCAAAATATAATAAGTTCTTCGCAGCTTTTTGAAGGTGCTTTATTTGCGTAGATGTATATTCAAATTCCGCACCTACCGCTGGTAGATTCGGGTTATTCATATAATTTTGTTTATTTTTGGTCATTATGTATTAAATATTTAGATGTCAAGAAAGAATAATCTAACCGATATATGGAATGTATACTCAAACAATATTATAAAAGAGTCAACTAAGGAAGCATCGCCATGTATGAGAGGTGGTATAAAAAGCTTTGGCACAAAACCTGGTAAAGGGCCGGTAAGCACAAACAGTAAAGCTGCTACTGATATTCAAAATAAGAAGACTTCAGATATTACAGAAGTCGATGGCTATGAAGAGCCAATCGATCCAAAGACCATGGCAAAAAAGAAAAAGAAAGGTAATCTTTACACTCCCGGTAAATATAGTTCAGAAAAGTTTGATGAAAAAGTTGAAAAAACATATAAAGATAACATAAATATTAATATGAAATCTGTTTTTGATAAATTATTTGAAGATGTTATGGGCGACCAAGACATGGAAGAGCTTGATGCTCTCGGTATTGACACTGATGACGAAGCTAACGACGTTGAAGAAACTGATGAAGTTACTTTAACACTTGACCGTGAAACAGCACAAAAGCTGCACGATATGTTAATGGCTCAACTCGGTGGTGAAGAAGAACTCGATGACGAAGGTGATGATGAAGTTGAAGACGGCTTCGAAGATTTTGAAGATACAGTCGATGAAGCAACTGACTTAAAGGAAGTACCTGATTCAGCTGGTCAATCATTAATGAGTCGTAAGAATACAGTTGGTAACGTTAAACCTTCCGGCGGTAAAGCGTCAGCTGATGTTAAGATCAAATTAGATGCTAACGGTAAGCCTCTTCCAGATGCAGCTGGTCATAAGCTAACATCAAAGAAGAATAAAGTCCACAGTACAAAGACTGGATCTACTGGCGGTTCGCTCTTCGCGTAAATTTAAAATTTAAATTTAAAAAGCTGCAACTACTGGTTGCAGCTTTTTTTTGATTAAATATAATTATGGATAGTTTTGCAAAGTTTCATACCAATCATAGACATAGGGGTCACGGGTTTACTGATACACAATCATCGTATAGACGTAAACACTTAAATCTCGTACCTGATTATGTTAAGACTGACGCATCTAAGAATCAAAAAATTGAAAATTTAAAAACAAATAAAGGTACATGCGCATGTACGCCGGCTGACCTGGAATATATAAGAGATACTTTTAGTATTATACCTCATAAAGATAAAGATTGTACTTTAGGTAAAACAGGTATTCGTCTTTTCTTTAACCCTCAAACTAACACCTTTATGTTACAAAAATGAGTATAGATTACGATAATAATTGCTACCCAGGTCTGGTTCAAGATGATCAAACGTGTTGGAGGTTTACAGATAAAGGTGTACAGGAATCAGAACGTGTTCTATTTAGTAACTGGTGGAGAGAAATTATAAATCAATACGGTGTAAAAGTTTCCTATTTTGTTAATACCTTTAACGTACTCTCGGCCGATAATATATACGGTGAAGAGCCTACTAAGACGTTCGCAGAACCAAGGGATATAGTAATGGCAGTCAATCTTAATGATAATGCTATTACCCTAAGCAAATACGGGTTCTTAAGTGATGATGAAATTACAGCTTATGTACATATTTCGTCGTATGAGGCTACATTCGAAAGCTTATCGTCTGTATATGATACTCAATATTCAGTAGTAGAGCCTAAGGCTGGTGATATATTTCAGTTATCAGAATTTGGCGATGATAGACCCGCTGATAGACAACCAAAATATTTTGAGATTACTGAAAAGCTGGATGAAGATGTGGCGCAAATTAACCCCCTGGCCGGTCATTATGTTTTTATAATCAAAGCTAAACGGTATGACTATAGCTTCGAGCCTGGTATACCTTTCAACACTATCGGAGAAGGTATTTCAGGTAATCAGCAAATATATGAAGATGCATTTGCCGGCAGATTAAGTGGAGGTGCTAATATTGAAACTGAGCCTAAGAAAGAAGACTATAGTGAATATAGTGCTGACTCTACCAGTATAGATAAAGTGTTCGATATGGGAGTTAATGATACTGATATATACGGTGATTATTATTAGAAGTTGCTTAAGAAGTTATCTGCTTCTTCAGCTGAACTAAATACAATCTCTTTATCACCATCAACGCTCGTAAAGATATATTTCATCTTACCATCTCTCGGTGATATGTTCTTTAGAACATATGATTGCCCTCGACGAAAATACTTTCCAAACTTAGGAGTTCTGTTTACAAATGAATTACCAGGAATAAACTTCATCATCACCTCCATTTAAAGATTTAGTAATATTATACTTCATATCACCATGCCGTTCATTGATATACTTTTGAAAGAAAATAGGCTTAATCCATGAACTATCACGCTCTGTATTACGACCCATTCTACTTGCAGCGTCACCAGCTACATTTACACCGTATAATAAGCATGCGAACCTCGAAAGATAATCAATATTTTCGCGTTCGAGCTCTTCTACTGTCATTGTATGTACTTCTTTACCGTTATTCATACTATAATTATACGACAGTTCCTATTTCTTATATAAGGTGCGTAAAAGCATTCCGACCATAATATATATACGATCTGGCTTATTATTAATTGACATCTCTAGAATACTAATAATGTTATCAATTTGAGAGAGTAGTGACTTTTTAGTCTTGCTGTTAACTGTTCTATCAACATTATCTACTTCTTTCGTTAATTGTAACTGCTCTACCTCCATATAAAGGAAGTCTCTCAATAAAGTAATGGTAGTAGTTGGCTTATTACCTATAAACGCTCTACCTTGTTTAAAAAGATCACTTTGATCATATGTAAGAGACTTTAATAGCTCTTCAGATAAAGCTTCTATACTGGTTGGAGTGTCTTTCGAAACGCTTTGAAGCGCGGTAGGCGCGACTTCTTTTGTAATACTTTCAAGCTTATCCATTTTTCTTATTAAAGTATAAAGGGTCAGATGTATTAACAGTAGTGATGATCGGTGTAGCTGATATATCTTTATCGCACTGCAAGCAGCGGTAAATATTTTTCGTATCAAATCTTATATCTACTAATTGGCTATATTTCTGAGAACATGGGCACTCTACATGAGTATAGTTTCTATTAGATTCTTTTAACTGAACGGCTTTACTCTTCTCGAGAGCCAATATCAGCCAATTTGTATATATCCTATTGAAAATTACAAAACTAATAATCTGTAATATAGTTACTATTGCGAATACATTCCAAAATACGTCTTTAAAGATTAAAGCTACCAAAGAGCTTATACTAAGGGTTAGGAATATCGAGTATATTAATTTACCAAAACTACTTTTCATTATTCTTTATTATAGCGACAGTATCATCAAAATCTACTAATATACCCGTTATACTCTTAAGATTTTTTTCTAATTTTGAGAAGCTATTTTTATGATTTTTGAGCGCCGGATTTAATTTGGCTGTTTCTATGAGCCGGGCAGCGTTAGATATATTAATAAAGGCATCAGAGATAGCTTGATCTATACCTTCGATTGGGTACATCTTGTTAGGATTCTGCAGAGCTATATCATCATTTCTATGAACTAACTGCTTCTGGAGGGTAGTTGCTCCCGGGTCTACTGCATTAGCTCCTACACCAGCTACTTGCCTTTGTGAGTTTGGTATTTCGGAATCTTCAAATATTCTTCGCTTCATGTATATATTTATGCTGTTTGATATAAATATATACATGAGTGCATATTCAACCAGATTTTATAAGATTTTAGAGCAAGATGAGGAGCTTACTGATGCGGAGGCTTTAGATTCTCAATTACAGGATATTACTAGCGATGAGCTTGGTGCAGATATACCTGAAGGTGGTACATCAACAATTGCTACTCAGCAAAAAGAGATGTATGACGAGTTAAATGAATGGATTAATAGAATGGATGAATTTTCTAATTACCTTAACGGTACTACAGATAGTATTCAAACATCTTTAAATTCCGCAGAAGCTGATACGATTTTTGATAGTATTTCAAATTCAGAAACAAAGAAGATTGCTAGAGTAGCAATGGAAGTTTCATCGTTAAGTGAGATACTTAAAGGTTACTTAGCAGGAGCTAACGACCCTAAATATAGATTTAACTAAATAACAATATGAATACAACAGAAACAGACTTAATCTTCGAAAGATATACTCAAACTAAAATTCTATCTGAAGATATGAATGATCAATACGCTCCTGAAGATGCTCCTGAAGATGATCAATTCGGAGGAATGGAACCAGAAGAAGATGAATCAGTAGGCGATTTCGATGAGTTTATCGGTAAGGCTGAAAAGTTTGTCGATGAAATTGGAGATGATGGTCTAGAATTCTTAGCGAATCTACGTAAAGATCAATTTGAGGTATTAATGGACGTTGTTAGCGATCAGCGCGGTTATCGCGATCAAATACCTGCAGAAGACTACGAATCTTAATTATTCTTAATCTCAGTTAAAAGCAATTTAGCTTTAAGACCCGAATATGTATTTTTTAATATGAATTCGGGTCTTATTTTGTCTTTATTACCGATTACACATATATCATTGAAGTCTTTAAACTGCTTTAACTCTTTCGGCCATATAAAAACTTTCTCTCCGCTATCTGCTAGAGATATACTCTTCAATAATGCAGCTCTATCACAGCGTTGATTATCTAGTACGTAAATCTTCTCATATAAATTAAGCTTATTGATTTGCTGCTTCTGCAATACAGTAAACATCTTATCACTTCTCTCTGTAATACCGCAAGTAGCTAAACCATTTTCAACAAAATAGCTATCAATCGGACCCTCAAAGATAAAAACGTAATCTAAGTCGGGATTAATATTCTGCATACCATATAAGCTTCTCTCTGCACCTACTTTACTAAGATATTTCGGTCTATCAAATAAATCCTTCTTCATTAACCCTCGAGATTGATAGAATATAATATCTCCGTTATCATCATAGAATGGTAAGATAAGTCTATTTTTATGTACGGGATCGTTTAAAGATATATAAAACGTTTTCGGTTTATTAATACCCTTATCTAATTTACGCGTTTTAATTAAGTTTAAAGCTGCTATTACTGCTGCATTACCCTTATAATACTCTAATTGACTTATATCCGATAGATTAATACAATCATCAGGTAAGCTCTTATCTATTACCTTCTTTACCTCTTTAACCTCTTCGCGAGGCATTTGTATTTCTACATCAAAGTTTTTAATTTCGTTTATTAAGAAATGAAGCGGCTTATTAGTAATTTCTAATAAGAACCCTAATGTCTTTTTACTATAACCGCAGTTATGACAGTATGCTAAGTCTTTTTTCGGTATATAAAAGAATCTCTTCTTCTTACCCCATGAAGATCCTTCTTTACATATAGGACAACAACCATTATATGAATGACTATATTTATTATACGTTATCTTATAGATATTCTCGTATAATACTTGTATGGTATACTGCTCTGGGACGACTATCACATACTAATTATAGTATACTAATAGCAGTAATCAATTAAAATCCGCCTCTACTTTGTGTTGTAATGCTCTTACCAATAACCCCATTATAATCAGCGATTAGTTCGCCGGTTTTAGCGTCTTTAACTGATACTAAACCCTTCTTGATAATATGACCAGTTACTGGGTCGGAGAAAACTGCTTGCTCGTATGTCTTGCCATCTGCATCATATGTATTGTATGTAGGGCGGGATGTTTCTCCAGTATATGGCGATCTAATTTGTTGCGGATTAACGAAGTCGTTTTGGTTCATAAAAATATTTAAGCTAGGAGTTCTAATAATCTATTAGTTTGGAAGAATGTCGAATACCAAATACTATCATTTTTAATAATATTTTTAAAGTTTAATTCTTCAGCTTTCTGCTTAAAAAACGTCCAATCAGTCTTAAATGAACAGGTATCTAGTTGAGCTTTTACAGACTCTGCTTCATCTCCGCTATTTACAAGAGTTACTAACTTAAGATTTCTCTCAAATATTTCTCTTTCATCGTCAGTAAAGTCTACTTCATTATTAAAGTATTTCTCAATCTTCTTTTTACCAAATCCCTTAATACCTGGTATATTATCACTCTTATCGCCAGTTATAGCTTTAACTCTTACAAATTGCTCTTTGTTATACTTTAGCTTCTCTTCAAAATTACTTAAATTGATCTCGAGCTTACGAATTGCATCATATACAACAGTTTTATCGGTAATTAACTGACATAAATCTCTATCAACTGTAACCACTACATGACTATCGTGAGGTATAACGTCATCTATAATAGCGATAACGTCATCTGCTTCATATTCTAGCGGAAGTATAGACGGTATACCAATTGACTGTAATAACTCTTTAATTAAACCGTTTTTAGTATGCACTTCTCTACCTTTTTCTTTATCTCTATTACCCTTATATTCAGGTAATAACTCTAGACGCTTATTTGGTTTATATACAAGCTTCTCATCCCATACACAGTATACTTTATCTGGTCTATACATCTCAACATAGCTTTTAACGCTATTTAAAAACATATATACATGCAAATACTCAGATTTATGCGGCATATTATTAGCTACATAATAAACTCTATGTACTAAGTTGTTACCATCGATGGTAAGGATTTTACTCATAGTTTTTCGTTTTTCTTATACTGATTTATAATAACCTTTATAACATGTTTCGGTGATTTCTCAACGAATTTTACTAATCCAGTTGTCATACCCTCATCAAAGTCCGTTTGCTTAATTTTTAACGTTTTCATATCGGGTAACGCAAGAAAATTATATCGTTGTTCCTTTTTATCTTGCATAATATATACAATCATTTGCCCAGCGTAATCTCCATGATGGATCGCGTATATATTACCTTGTTTTATTTTATGCATAAATTTTAACTAACTCTTTTAATTGCTCATCGAAGTCCGTATATAGCGGCTCGTATAATAATTCTTCTTGTATTTTACTGCAGTTAATACTATAACGGAAATCATGTCCTAACCGATCCTCGACGAATACTGCGCTTTTATCTAAATCCTTATCCATTATCTTGCAGATTTTATCAACCAATTCAATATTAGTTAATTCAACGCCAGCGCCGATATTATACACTTCAGGTTTACCCTTCGTTGCGACTGCCCATACAGCTAAATTATGATCATGTACATGTACCCACTCGCGTATATTAAGCCCTTCACCGTAAATTGGTACTTTCTTATTTTTACTAAGCGATTTTATAATAGTCGGTATAAATTTCTCACTATGCTGATTAGGACCGTAATTGTTACAGCATCTAGTAATACTAATATTGCAATCGAAGGTATTAATATACGCCATACACAAGAGATCACTTGATGCCTTACTCGCAGCGTAGGGAGAACGAGGGTTAATTGGGGTTGACTCTAAGAATGAAGGATCGTTAAACCCCAAATGTCCGTATACTTCGTCAGTACTGATATGTACCATCTTCCCGTATTTTGCTTTACGGAAACACTCAAGTAAATTTTGCGTACCCACAACGTTTGATTGTATAAAAATAGAGGGATCTTTAATACTATTATCTACATGAGATTCAGCTGCAAAGTGGAATATATAGTCAAATTTATCTTCTGTCTCAAATAGCATATCTAGCTTCTTATTACATACTAAATCGAATTTATATTCTTTATCGCATAAACCTTCTACATATTGTTTATTAGAAGCGTATCCATTTTTATCTAAACATACAATTCGATGCTGTGGGAAGTTATCTTTAATAAACCGGATAAAATTACCTCCGATAAATCCGTAACCGCCTGTTACTAAAATATTTTTACTGTCAATTTTCATCATTTCTTATTTGAATACCCAATTTTATTATTTGTTCTCGTTTGTATAGCTTTTACAAAATTACCAGCATCGAGTAAATCGTCGATAGTACCGCAATCAAACCACGCAGCGCCTTTATCTAATTTATAAATGCTAATAGTTTTCTCTGCTATATACTGTTTAATTACATCGACGATTTCATATTCGCCGCGATTACTTCTCTTACAATTCTTTGCTTTCTCAATAACTGTATCATCAAAGAAGTATAAACCTGGTATAGCGTAATTACTAGGAGCGTTAACTGGTTTTTCAACAACATCGATTAATACACCATCTTCATCGAAAGCAGCAACTCCGTATGCATTCGGATTACTTACTTCATACCCAAATATAATATTTTCATTAGGTAAGATATTTGCAAGATCCTCATTTAATGTATCACTATAAAAGATATTATCCCCTAAAGCTAATACAACTGAATGACCCTCAATATATTCTTCAGCTAAAATAAATGCTTGCGCTAAACCATCAGGCTCCATCTGCATTATAATATTATACTTAACTGGTAATTTAAGCTTACTAATTAACCCCTGAAAATTATAATACTGATCGGGTTTGATAATAAAGATAATTTCATCTACACCAGCATCCAATACCGTTTGTATCGGGTACAATAGTAACGGTTTATCGTATACCGGTAATACTTGTTTTGAGATACTGTGAGTTAATGGAAATAAACGCGTACCATTACCGCCAGCTAAAATTATACCTTTTCTTGCCATATTATTTTTGTTGCAATACTGCGCAATTAAGACGAATATAATACTCTTCGTCCCCGAAATCAAAATCAAAGTCTCTCTTTGCTTTACTATTATCTAATACACAATTACTTCTATTTGCTTGAATATCTAAATCTTCATACGGTATAAACTTCCAATTATCATTCTGTAAGCCGTACTCTGCCATAATCTCTGTAACCTCTCTTGTTGTAAGAGTCTTATTATGTACTGCGTTGTATATACCTGGCTTAAAATTCTCTACTACTACTTCAATAAACTGGCATAATTTAACTACATCAGTTTTACTATTCTTGTAGTCGATAATATTATCGTATTTGTGTAATTTAGTAAGTAAATTTTTATGATCATCTTTACTAGTAACCGGCATTCTAATACGAATAGTATTCGTAAAATCATTATCTAGAGTTAACTCACATGCATGCTTTGTCTTACTATAAAAGCTTGACTCGCTGTTATACATACCAAAATTCGGTTCATCCTCTTCTGTATAGTCTTTATCGTATCCAGTATAGATACAACCAGAACTTACATTTATAAACTTAACACCTGTTGCTTTGCATACACCTTCAATCGTTTTTGGTAACTTAACATTTAAGTCAAAACATTCAGCTTTTCTAGACTCACATTCATCTACATTAGGGCTTCCTGTAAAACCTGCAGTATTGATAATGACGTCATATGGCGCGTCGAAATTTTCTTGATTGATAATCTTCTTATATAAGACATAATCGTCTGAATAATCTAACTCTTCTCTAGAGTAACAATCGACTGAATGTTCAGAGCCGTTAAGATTTTTAACGAGATATTCAGATATAAAGCCTTTACCTAATACTAATAATTTCATACATATATTATAACATACAATATATGAAAATCAATGCTATTGTTTCATTGAAGCCATAAAATAATGCTGCATATAATGAGATAAAGCATCCGCTTCCATATCTGTCTTCGCGTAAAATATCGGAGGTATCACATTATCATTAAGATCATACCCCATAATTATAAAGCTCTTCATAAACTCCGAGCAAGTCGAAACCATCGCTTCTATAGTTTCTTCTTCTTCCTTAACGTCGGTACTTTCAGTTATAATCGTCCGTAGAGCATCTCTGATAACATCTTGAATATCAGCATTAGACGCTTCTACAGCAGATAGAGAGATAGACTCAGCTTTTACCTTCTTAGGTCTACCTCTCTTTTTTGGAGTTTCGTCTCCCATATAATTATTTAATTTTACCGAATGGATTTTTAGAGGCATCATTGTTAACACCCTTTTCAATAAGAGTATTAACTATAGATTCGATACTATCAGTCTTGAGAAAAAACCCGCGATTAAAATTATTACCACCATCGTCAAATTCAAACAATACTTCGTTTAAATTATCTTTATTATGATGGCATGTAAGATATACAGATGAGCCACCTGGATCAATTAGAACCGTCCAACGTCTAGGATCTATATTACTATAGGCATTAAACATCTTAAACACAACGAATCCGTTATCCTTTAATCTTTTGAGAGTATACCCAGCCGTCTTAACTTTATTGCTAATTCGCTTTTCCTTTAACTTACCATCTACGTTTAACATATACTAATTAATTAGGGCTGAAACAACATAAATCAATGATACATTACCCTTTTTTATATTACAGGTAATTATTCCCATGTCTTGATTAATTTTAAACTCAACTTCTCTACTACCGCTAAAGCTTAATAATCTGAATGACTCAAAATTTAATGCTAATGGCTTAGTTAGAGGATCGCCAGTATATGATTCACTTAACACGCATACAAAATTATCTGTATTATGTCTACTCTTATCCCCTAACTCGCCGGCAATATTACTATCATCTTCAAATATATATAACTTCGAAGTTTCGGTAGTAAAAGAACTACCTTTATATAACATACTTAAATTAGCTTCAGTAACATTAAAGCTGGTCTTAAAGTCGAGCTTATTAATTTTATTAACATTAATATTAGGCAATTTAATAATATTATCATCCAAAATATGGTATCTAAACTTATAACCACCTTTACTATAGGATATATTATTACTCTTAATATTAATATCAATCTCCGCGGCCGGTATAATCTCTAAAACTCTAACTAGTTTTTTGATATCTGGTATATTTAAAGTGATACACTCTTCAGAGCCGATATCAATCTCACATTCTAGATCCGCCTTGCATACAATAGTCGCATCAGCTGACGCAATTGTGCATGAAATATTATTATTTGTAACCTTAAGAACGCACATATCATTTAAGTTTGATACCGGTCCAAGAAAATTACTAATAAAGTCCTTCTTGTTTTTTATTTTTAAATATACCATATATTGTCTCTATTATACTAGGTTTCCTTCTTTGTGCTAGCTGCTTTCTTTCGACCGGTTGACTTTTTTTTTACTACGCTCAACTCTGCTACCTGAGCAGCTACATCATCCACTTTACGGTGAAGCTTATCTAACTTAGTTAACATCTGATCAACTAACTTAAATAACTCTTCCTTCTCGTTGACATCAAAGCTAAAGGTTAATTGATCTGGATCGACAGCTAGTACATGAGCTTGAGGCTGCTGTACTGGTACTACCTCTACCCTACTTTCAGCAACATGCGGAGCCGGTACCGTAGCGATTGGCTCCGCATGTTGTGGTGGTAGTTGCTGAGGAATTACTGGATGAGGCTGACTAACTAGCTTTTCAATATGCTGCTTAATCTCATCGCTCTTATTATTACTAAGAGTGGTAGATGCTCCGATAACGTTACCGTCTAGTTTTTTAGTCTCGCCGTAAACATTACCCATGAAGTTAATTAAAACATCACGCTCTTCTTGAGGGGATAGCTGCCTTTCAAAGCTAGCTGGTGGTGCCTGATCTGTAGATTCCATAATTGTTTATAAACTTATAGATCTAAACCAGCGAGCAAGTCTTGGATATCACTATCATCACTTTGCGTTGCCGGTTTAGGCTGCTCTGCTTGTACTGGAGCTGAGGATGGTACCGGAGCTGCAGCACTAGTTAATACCTGAGCTATAGGCGATTCGCTACGCTGCGAATCTTCATCCTTACAGAAGATATGCTCATTTACCATTTGCTTAAGCTCATCATAACTCTTAAACTTAAAGATAGAGTCTAGTTCTGTTGCTGCATTATAAACATCATCGAATCCAGATTCTTCTAGACCTTTAACTGTAGCTGGGAAAGAGAACTTAGATGAAACGTATGTTGGAAAGTCTCCTTGCTTTTCGACAATAACCTTGAAATTAACACCTTCTGGGCTTAGATCAAATACTCGAGCACCTAAATCACCAGAATCTTCCCCGTCAATAGCGCTAGTAATAACTTTATGTAACTGCTTACCATATCGTAACACCATTACCTTACCGTTATTATCCGGATTAACAGGGTCGTTAACAACATATACATTAACAAGCCACTTTTCAGATCGAATGATCTTACCGGCAATCGCCTTATCTTCATCATTTCCGCGATATAGCTTAAACCGTGACTCTGCAATAGGGTCACGCTCACCAAAAGTTTGCGGCGATAATGCACTGACATACTGACCAGTTGCGAAGCTATTCCAACCGTGTTGGTAGTAGTGATAAAATGTCTTCTTTGGATCCTTAATGTAAGGTAAGAGGCGAACGGTATATGTATTACCTGGTTCGGTTCTCAGGATATTAGTACTTGCAGGCTTATCTTCGCTTGAAGCGAGCGCGCCGCGAATTGATTCGAACATTGAATTTGTTATATTACTCATGATTTAATTATAGTATACTATTTTGATTTTTCAAGATATATTTTAAACATATCTATATTTTTTTTTGTTTGGTTAGCCGTGTAAAGTTTTGTTCTCAAATATTTGATCCTAGCTAGACACGGTGAGAATGTTTGTTTGATGTTATAATCTAACGTCGTTATTATAGCTTCAAATTTTGAGAAGGCAAATAATATATATACATTAATTTTTCTATTCTTTATATGTGATAGGAATATATTATAACTTGACCCTTCCTCTACGAAGTTTATATAAGATGTAATATGTATGTTATGTTCTTTACAATAATCATGTATAAACATAATACTATCTTTTATCTTCTGTAGGCATTGCTTACTACTTGGATTATCAAGTAGAAAATTATCGTGGTACTTAGTATATGTCGATATCGCCTTATGCGAGCAAAAGAAACTTAGATCAAAGTGGTCTTCACCGTATACAAAAAATGGAGCTTCAAAGAAACTGTTAATATTAATATGATTATGCTTATTAAAAAATCTACCGAGCTTTACTACCGCTGGGTAATCCTTATGCACATTAAAGTTATCAAAATTCTTCCGTAACCTAAAAGGCTTGTTATTAACGGATCTTGAAACTGCTAGATATGTATTGTATATTCTTTTTTCAATCTCTTCCACACCTCTATAATAGAGGCGTCTTTAGCTTATTCAAGTACTTTGTTATGTATTTACTTTTAGTAATTGAAGGCTCCATTTCAATAAATTTTTTAATAGCAACAAATTCACTATCTTCGTTTATATGAGCCATATAAATCTGTCTAAGATTTGTATTTTCGAGTATTTTTAAAAATACTGTAGGAAAGTTCATTTTCTTGCCATTTAAGATCGATACCAACGTACAGAACGATAAAAAGGCATGTCTAAATTCATCGTTTTCGATATTCTGAGTTGGTGTAGTGTTTAACATGGTTGTAGTAGTTTTGTTAAATTAATTATCTTATCGTTTAACAAACATCCAGCTACGTCAGGTTTACCCCCACCTATTGATAGTTGTTTAGCCAGTTTACCTAAATCTATACTGCATGTTTTACTCTTTCTTAAGAGAACAACTTTTTGCTGTAGGTTTAATAATAAAACGATATCAGTATCGGTACTTTCAATAATACTATCCGCCAACGCATGCGGACTATTTTCAAAAAATACCCCTACTATAGAATAGGTATTATTACCTATCGGTAGGTTACCTTTATATAGAGGGGTATCTATATTGTACTGAGCTTTTGTGGTATAATCAGTTATAAACTGCTTAATAATATGTAAAGTATCTGTATCGGACATTCTACATATTATTTAGTTCCCTTCTTTAATTACTCAACATATCCAACATGTTAGATACCTCACCTAAATCTCCATCATCATCATTTAACGAATCGTCTTCATGCACAGTTAATGTCTTAAAGTCCATTCTCATTTGATTGCTACCAAAATTCTGGCCGAATCGATTTTTCATCATATGAATATTAATAATATTAAGCTCCTTATCTTCATCGCTCTGAGTAATACCTACAATAACATCAGCAGTTGCTGCTAATCCAATACTCTCACCGATACTATCTAGTTTAGGAGTATCTACATCATAGCCAGTTCTATTAAGCTGAGTAGCGCTAATAATAGGGCAGTTAAACTTATATGTTAGAGCTCTAATCTCCTCTGCCGCAGATTTAATTCTCTCATACATATTAGTATTCATAGAGCCTTTAATTAAGTTAATGTAATCTAATACAATCGCGTCAATCTTAATACCTTTTAACTGTAGCGTCTTAATATAACTAGCAATTTGCTGAGAGCTAATTGTATTAGGCGGGAATTCCTTAATTAAAATTTTACCGTTAGTAGGAGATTTATTCATCTCGGTGATGGTATGCTTAAGAGTTACAGCTTCATCTGCTAAGTTAGCTATAGGTATTTTTGTTACGTCCGACACTACTCGACATCCGTACATAATATCACTCATTTCAAGAGATATAATAACAACATTCTTACCCTGTCTGCTCATATTAGCAGCAATGTTACCAAGAAAGATACTTTTACCTACGTTTGTTTGACCAGCGAATACATAAAATGCTCTACCATTAGATTTAAACCCACCATCGAGTTTTTCGTCTAACCATGGCCATAAAGTTGGAATTACAGGCTGGTCTGTAGTTATCTCGTCGATCAAAGTATCAATATTCTCAAATAGATCTAACCCAATATCATTTTTAAGATCAATCTGACAGCTTTTTTCAAATCGTTCAAGAATATAGCTAGTATCTACCTTACCTTGAGTTATATCTTCGGCCACGTCCATCATCGTATGGTAGATTGACCTCTCTTTAAGATACCTCTCAGTATTTTCTAACAACTCATCTTTATTTAAATTCTTATCAATCTCGCTAAACACTCCAGCGACAGATCTAAAAGCATCTTTAACTTCGTCGTTAACGAGATAAGTCTTAAGTTCAGTAGTAGTCGGCGGTACTCCTCTTTTATTATAAAAATCCTTAATAATAGTGAATATAACTTTAATATTCTTATTAGCTATAATAGAAGGCTCCACATGGCTAATAATATCCGCGAGATACCTCTCGTCAGTTAAGCTCTTATAAATAAGAACCTTCTCGAAATAATCTAAATCTATTTTTTCCATTTATTAATAAAATATTCTTGACCGCTATAAAATTCTTCGTCCGGTTTAGTCAAACCAGGACTCTGATGGATAATAGGTATATCCACAACACCTATTTTAACACTGTTCCTATTACATTCAAGTGAGAAGTCTAAATCATAGTAATGAAACTTAGATGGGTACGATTCATCAAACTTCACATTTTCAGGTAGCTCTTTGATATTAATACCAATGAATACACCGTCTATCACTAAGCATCTACTCGGTACAGGGCCAAAAGAAGTATACATATAAGACTTTTCATTACCATGAGCTACACAACCTCTCTGATCTTCCCTCTTCGACATAAGATGCCATAAAGCCGGGCTACCGATTTTACAAGAAGTAGCACCAGCAAGCCCGAACACAGTGTAATGTCTCGCACTATCCAGTAAACGAGTTCGTAAATCCCTCGTATTAACATATACATCGTCATGCACAAAAACAGCAATATCAATATTGTTGAGTCTAGCATCGACCAGGAAACTGTTATAAAGCGTTTGTAAGCTTTTAGTATTTTTCTCTTCATAATGTACATCAAATGGCATTATAGGTCCGTAATCCGCTAAAGTTGCATTTAAGGATTTAAAAATGGATGTATCTTCTTTTTTACCTTTAGTTGCTGTGTAGATTTTTATATTATTCATAGTCTTTACGATCATCTAGTTCTGGTTTATTATCTCTATTCCAAATCATTCCCATTACATTCCATAATACCGCTCCAAGATGGTCTTCACTTACATCGCCCTTAAAGTCTTCCATGAAATGTCTCATTGAACTGTCATATAATACAGAATGCTTCATACCTTTACGCCAGTTATTTTCTCCATACGTTTCAGCACCTTGTAAATATCTCATCATAACTGACTCTAACGCTTTATGAGGTACTAAGCTCATACGCAATTTACCTTCGCCGCTATCACGTTGCGCTCCAGTTTCAAATTGACGAGGTTCGCCAGTTGTTTTTAGATCATCCATATAGAAATTATACTATCTTTTGTTAAAGAAATCAAGCCATAGATTGAGCGATATAGATTTAAGGGTATTAAACATTTCATCCAATGTAGTGCATTTATTCTCTATTCCGTGAGAGAAAACTACAATACCTTCATCTACCCCTGGTGTAACATGGTGAATAACTGAACCAATGCGGCTATACTTACCATTAAATGCTTTAACTTGAGGATCTTTGCCTTTCAGACATTCAAACTCCGTTATCAGCCCAGGGTGCCCGTTATATATGTCATACTCTTCACATATCTCTTTAGGTACAATACTAAGCCATCCATGTAGTGTAATATAACACTCCTTAGGGTCACCTAGAATTGCTCGTAACTCATTTACATCTTTAGAATGCTCATGCGGTATATTGAATAGGTTATATGAACAGAGCCTTGCAAGGTTACTATTAATATTACATCTACTACTAGGCTTATGGTTGTGTATAACGACATCTGGTACAACTCCTGATCGTATTAGATCGACGATTTCAGTACCTGTCTGCGAAAATAATGCTATATGTTTCATAATGTTAAAAATGGAGAATCGTGTATAAATGTATCTAGTTCTACTAGACCTTCGGCTGTATATCCATATAATATACCTTCTTTTACTTCTTCATAACCTTCACCTTTAATAGATGATACATTAGCATCCTTATAAAACAACGTACTACCTTGTCTTGCTATATAAACGTTCATTGTTTTTATATTCACAACCCATAATGCGAATGTACCTTTTAATTTTTCTATTGTATATAAAATATTCTGTATTTCAGTATCTGAATCCTCGCATGGTCCAAGGTTATATTCGAATTCATCTAATAAAGCTGATATAGTACTACTATCTACAGGATTATCATGATCTGGTAAATATTCATCAACTAGCTCCTCATAATTAGTTAGAACGCCGTTATGAGCTACTATCCAATCTCCGGATCTAAATGGATGTGATGTATTTTCTTTCCATTCTCTGACAGAACTTGTCGGGGCTTGGTTATGCCCAAGATATATAAAATCGCCTACATCTCCATGTGGTAATTTAACATCATTCCAATTAATACCACCTTCATACTTTTTAATATCGTAATTAGATGATCTATAAGCATGAAATATACCAGTAGAGAAATTACCCCTCTTTTTATTAGCTTCTTCGAGTACTTCAAACGTCGAGAGATTAGAACTTAAATAAATACCGCACATATAATGATATTATAGTAGAAATATGTCAGAAATCAATAAATATTATTATGAACTTTATTTCTTGGGCAACAAAACCAACGGTTATTAACGAAAATACGCAGAACTACATTTCTGACGACTTAGTAGAGGAGAGTATTGCAAAGACTCTTAAACCAGTAATGAATAAGATGAAGAAGTTAAACATCGGGCTACCTTATAGAGATGCTCGGTTATTTTTCTTCAAGTTCTTACAAGACAACTACCCCGAGGCTGTACCAGCTGGATTCGAAACAAGAAAACCAAGCGCAAAAGATGTAAATGCTATCGTCGGTCAAATAGCCATTGAAAGACCTGAGCTACTTGATACAATCGGTGATAGCTTTGAACAATATTCAGCTGAAAAGACAGATTCCGGTCTAGATAGAGTTTCGCAATTCTTAAATACAGCTGCTACCTTGAGACAAGGTAAGGGCGTTCGACCTAAGAAAGCTGAAGGTTATGTTACGAAAGATTATAGTAAACTAACAGCTCAAGAAATCGCAAACGCTACTACAGATGCGATTGCTAAAAAGCAAGAGGAGTTTGATGCTGGTGATGATGTATCGGACGAGAAATTGCTTCTTAGAACTGCAGTAGGTAGTGTTATCGCTCAACTTGAAAAAGAAGATGTATCACAAGAGGCTCTTGATAATGTTGCTGCAGCCGTTGCAAAGATTGATACCTTAGATGAGTTCGAAAAATTCTTAAATTATATTGCTGATTTTGAAGAGTATAGTGTTATATACCAGTATCTTCAAGATACGATAGATGTTATTGAGACAAATCTCGGTGACATGCAAGCTCAAAAAGAGGATGAAGAATATAATGCAATGGCAGCAGAAGATGCTGAAAGATGCCCAGTTACAGGTAAAATGAGAAAATCATCGGATGAAGAAACAAAGCCAGATTACCTAGATATGGATAAAGACGGCGATAAAGAAGAGTCAATGAAAGCCGCTTTAAAGAGTGTTGGAGGTAGTCACGAACAAGAAGAGAGTCTTATTGGTAAGGAAGCTGTATTAGACCATAGCCGACCAGTGATGGTAGTTGACCATGACGGTGATAGGTTTGTTTTTGTTCAGGATGAAGATGGTCGCGAATTAAAGGTACCTCTTAGTAGACTAGACTTTACCGCGAGTTCGGAAAGTGAAGAATATAATATCGAAAATACGCCTCTAGAAGAGTTATCTATTTTATCACCTGAAGAGTTTGAAGAAGTTCAAAACTTTGAAAACTTTAATCCTAATGAATGGGGATATAATACACTTCAAAAGTTCTATTTTAGAAAAAGAGAAGGTGGTGAGGATGAAGAAGCTGAAAAGTTTTCAACTAATCAATATATGTCAAAAGCTCCTATTGAAAAGAGAGAAGAAGCTGAAGAGGTAAAAATGTCACGACTAGAAATTAACCAACATCTTGCTGTTCAAGAAAGACAGAGAGTTCAGAATCTTTATGCACAACAAAGACGTCATACGCACGGTTACTAAATTTAATCAGATACTGGAGATGGTTGCTTCAGCGGACTTTCAAAAATATAAAGATTTTGATTTAGATGCTGATGTATCCATCGATAGATATGATGATATAGCTCTCGTCGGCGACTTAAAAGCTTACAACAGAAAACAGTTGCAAGCTCTTAAGGATTACGCCACAAGACGATTACCTGGTAAGAGTGATGGTGATGTAGAGATGTTTATGGTTAAAGCTTTGAGTAACCCTAAAACTCATAAGGTTATGAGACAGCATATAGCGTATCATAACCCTGAGCTATTCAAGTATATTAACAGATAGCTTTACATCCATTCTTCTCATATACAGCATCTAATTTATCTTGTTGTGTATATAAAAGAGGATCTTTTAGCTTAGCATCTATAAAGCCTTTTAAACGTAAGCTGCTGCTAGCAGACTCTGCGTCACAAGGGTATTCACCAGAATAACAAGTATATGTATCTTCGAAGTTAACCCCTAGAGAAACGCCGTCTAATACAATATCTTTCTTAGACATTTTAATAAGAGGGGCAACTAGAGTTACCTTATGCTCTCTATTAAGCGATGTTAAATTATTCATCTCGTTAACGAATTCTGCAGACCCGTCCCAGTAACCAGCTAAACTATCCGCTTCAGCGGCTCCGTACCAGATCTCTGATGCTTTTACTGCTTCTGCATAAGATGCTAATATACTTATAAACATTAAATTACGGAATGGTACATAACTCTTAGGTTGCGCTTCACCCATAATATCTTTTACATTAGGTGTATCTATATCATCATTTGTAAGAGATGAAGTAGGTGCAATATCCTTAATATACTTTACATCTAATAATTTATTAGTAAATGTAACGTTCGGAAAATCATGCTTAGCGTTTAATAATTGCTTCTTAGCAGCTACTAACTCCCTATCATGTCGTTGACCGTAATCAAACGTAACTGTATGGACTTCTCTATACAATTCTGCAGCTTTATACAACAGTACTGCTGAATCTGCGCCTCCAGATAACGTAACTATAACTTTTTTATTTTGCATCTTCATTAATTAATACTTCTTCTGGTTCAATTACTTCATCCGGAATTTCTTCTGGTACATCGTCGTTAATCTTATTACCATACTTCCACTCGCTTTTAATCTTCTCTTCAATAACTGGTACAATAGTATTATCCCAAAGTTCCGTATCATCTTTCCACTTTGAATAGTAACCGAGTTTAGTATCATCTGGTAACCTATAAGTTGCTCCTGATTGGATCACTGCTCCTAAACCAACTGCTAAGTCTAATAAACCGTAATACTTGTTTAACCCTCTTTCGAATGAAAGATACATCTCACCTTGCAAGTACTGCTTAACAAATCGATTCTTAACTGTTAATGCTCTTAGAATAACACCAGAATAACTCTTCTGTAACGCTGCTAACTTACCATCGGTATTCTTATCTTCCTTAACTGGCTTGCGAGCTAATTGAATAGTAACAGATGGTAAGTATACAGTAGCAGTACCACCTGGCATTGCTTTAACAAGTGATGGAAACATTGCAGAAGGGTCTTCGTAAATGTGATTTGTAGCTAAGATGGTAGTTTTAGTTAACCCAGATAATTGCGTCAATGTACGGAGTAATGATTTCATTGCTTTCGCTCTACTACCCATATCAGCACTTACATTACCTTTTACTTGACGGTTAATCTGTAGCTGACTTTCCATATTACCTAAAGAATCAATAGCAATAATAAACTTACCTTCTTGACCCTGCTCTTTTACTTTAGTTAAGAAGTCGAAAATTGTATTACGACATTCTTCAATACTAAAAACTGGTACATATTTTACTTTACTGACATCTAATCCTAAAGCTTCAGCGCCTTCTTTATCAATAGCATTCTCACTATCAAAGATAACTGGAATCAGACCTTCCTTCTGAGCATTCGCTAAAATCTTCTGCAAGATAAATGACTTACCCGTCATCGATGGGCCTGCTAAAAGAGTCATTCTATTTTTTGGAATACCTCCAAATAACGAACCAGAAACAATACCATTAAGTACCATCGAGCCGGTATCAATCCAGCCATCTACATTACTAAGAGCACTTTCATTTAAGAATGATGCGTATGGGTTCGTTTTATCAATTACGGATAGAATGTCGTCAGTCTCTTTACTCATATACCTAATTATAGTATATGTTTGATGTATATCAATGATTAAATTATATTATCTGTATCTTTCAACAGCTTTTTTATCTTTACTGATATATAATTGCTCTTCCATTTATACTCTTCAAAAAACTGCTTCCAAATTAAAGCTACTTGACGTACCTTCTCTTGATCTTCATTAACAAACCCAGATTCGGATTTACCATACTTAAAGATATTAATAACTTCCTGAGTAAAATTGTCAATACTAGCTTCAACTTTAATAGATGGTTCTTCTGCTTTAAATTCTGTTTTTTCTGGTATATTAAAATGCCTCTTTTCTCTATTTAAAGAATCTATTGTTGATTGCTTAGTGACTAATTTCTGATCCTTTTCCTCGAGTAATTGTTTTAAATTCTCAATTTCAGTATCTTTTGAGGTTACAATATCATGTATAACTTTATTGGCTTCGTTTCTAACCTGCTGATTAATCTCCGCGCGGAGTTTTTGCTCTGCTTGAGCTGTTACTTTATCAAAGTACGATGTTGTATCACTCGGCGGTCTAAAAGACTTTGCCCCTACAGTTGTATCCCATTCCATATATATATTTAATAAATTGAATTTTCTATTTCAAGCCTGTATACACAAAAAAGTCTCGGTACCCTTCTGAGGGTATATCCGAGACTCGTGATTGAGGCTATAGGCTATTCATCAAAAAGCTTAATAACTTCAGCATCGTCAGCCGCTTCTTCCCCGACGGGTACTAATGTTGGGTTAACTACCTTTTCGTATTGAGCAGTAATTCGCGGATCTACGTCAAATTCCTTACCAATAGCAATAGTATTTTTAATATAACTAAAAACAGTATTACGACCAGTTGTATCACTATCAGTGACAAACTCAGCGAAGAATAGCGGAAACAACTGAACTGCCATTTGACCGTCTTGTTGTTGTTGTACTGCAATCATAACTGGATTTTTGACGTCAATCAGAGTCTTTGACTCGTCTTTAACTTCGCCAAAAATAGAGCGACCTGCATTATCGATGAATGTAATATATGTTTTATCTGACATACCTCTATTATATAGTATACTGTACTATAATCAACTTAAAAGATCGAATAAATTCGTTTGCGTTAATGAGCCTGGCTTCTGAACTGACCAGTTAACGTTTACATAGAATCGTTCGATAGCAGAAAAGATAATCTTTTCAAACATCTTCTCATAATCAATATGAAACACCTTTTTAAATTGATCAGGGTAGTAGTACTTATATGCTACATTACCAATGTTATAAGCGTTAGGCTTTTCAACATAAAAGTATCTAACCTTATCTCCGCTGCTAATCGATTCATATTCATTCTCAATATTAAATTTCTTAAGAAGTAAATTATGATAATACGCAGCCTTAGCATGCCCGGGCATTCCTTTAGCAGTTTTAAATCCGTCACACTCCGAAGCGTATTTTTCGTAATTTTTAATACCAGATACGAACGCGATATCCTCTACCGGCAAACTCTTAAATGTCTTATACGCTTCGTTTAATACATTATTTGTCTTTGTAATATCTTGAGTACTCAACATTGTTTCAATAATATTTTTTACGTACGGTTTAATTGCTGCTGGCATTGTACTTCTAACGACTTCAACGCCAGTATATTTGTATTTGTCCATCTCAATACCTTCATCATCTAAAATATGCATTACATATCTCTTCTTCTGTAAAAAGACACCTACATCCGCAATTACCTCTCGTTTAAATACAAATCTACAATCTTTCGAATTTAAATTTTTTGTACCCCATACCTTAATATGCTTATTTAAATAATCTTCAATGTTCTGAACTTCGGTATGAACCGCGGCAGTTAGCTTACCATCAGGTCCCTTAAATTCGATATCGGTATTATCAATAATAGATTTAATAGATATGTATGAACTATCAGTATCATTATATATAACGCAACCATTCAATACTGCTTCATCAGTTATGTTTACCCTTTCGGTAATATAGTTTTTAAGTAAGTCATTAGACTTCTTAATTACCGATTGACCTGTAAGGGTAATAGACGCTGCAATATCATCATCACCGAAAGGTGCATGCTTATTACCGAAGTATCCATAGATCGAATTAATGAAAATCTTAATACATAGTTGCTTAGAGTCTAACTGATCAATCTTAACTTTAGTCGCTTTATTCTTATTCTTACTATATACATGCTTTAAAGCTGTAAGCTCCTTTTTAATCTCTACCCGTTTACTATAATACTCGTCGAGAATCTCTGGCATAACACCTTTCCGCTTCTGTGTAAATAATACATTAGCTCTACTGATTGCAATCTCCTCGTCATGTACAAACTTTATAAAATTACTCATCGGTAAAGTAAACGTCTTACCGTTTACATGTCGGATAGTTACATCTTTATCGGTCTTTTCCTCAATTTTACCTACCTTAGTTTCAGGTGAAATATTTAACGATATCATTACATTCGGGTATAGTGAATTAGCATCGAACGAAACAATATTTTCTTGAAACCCGTTCAATGGCTCCCCTACATACGCTCCCGGATTCTTACCAGTATCTTCATTCCGAATAAAGGTATGAATAATCTGATTACGGCGACGACCTCTAATAGCGGTAGCTCCATTAATTACAGATAACGCTCCCATGGCCATTTCGAAGGTAGTTAGACCTGTATATGCTAACATTCGAATTAGCTCAATATATTTCAATTTGACCTCTAAATGCTTAAGCAATCTAACATCTTGAATATTATAGTCTACAAATGTCTGCCAGTCATCATCAGATAGAGTAGCAAGATTCATATTACCAAACTCAACCTTATTCTGACCTAACTCAGCTTCACCAATAGCATCGAGCTTATAACTCTCACGTAATCCTTGAGTAAACTTTTTGTATAC
>TARA_R110000824_G_scaffold379777_2_pt1 | contig 40560 bp, 50 predicted proteins | sample TARA_R110000824 | Tara Oceans TARA_R110000824 (sample SAMEA4397747) | marine metagenome | biome: Polar Biome; feature: [MES] marine water layer (ENVO:01000295) within the mesopelagic zone...; material: water (ENVO:00002006), including particulate matter (ENVO:01000060) such...
CAACCAAAAGGAAACCAAGACATGACCAACACCAACACCAACACCGACCTCTACTTCATCCTCTTCCCCAACGACGATAGCGACCGCGCGGGATGGATGAACCTCGCAACGGGCGACCTTTGCTGGAACAAGCTCGAAAACAAATTCGGACGGGATGCTATCGACGAAGCGATCGCCGCTGGAAGCGGCTGGGGCGACTGCGAAGATGACCTTGAAACAAGCTGGAGGAACTACTCGGGAACGGAAAGGTCATCCATGAATCTCAACACGGGCATCGTGACCCGCTACTCCTTGGAAGACTGAGTCAACCAACCAACACCAACCAAAAGGAAACCAAGACATGACACAGACACAGACAGGATACTACGGCGAGGGAGTACGTTACCTTCGCGCCCGTGTCAATGGCCGCACCATCTACCTTCAGGCGTGGAAGCGGTCAACCTTAGCGGGTCGCTCCGTATATCTCGGCATTCTGTGTGACCGCATGGGATCGCCCAAGCGCGACCGCAGCGGTGCTCGCTCGATGGAGATCATAGACGCTGGGTTTGTCACTAAGACAACCACGATGCACATGATCCCCGGCATGGGCTTTGGGCTCGCCGAAGGCGATAGCCCGTCCAACTAACTAACCAACACTCACCAACCAAAAGGAAACCAAGACATGACACTCAACAACATCGCAACAGCAACCTACGAGGAAGCTCACCTCTTCGCCTCCTTTGCCCTGAAAGGAAAGACCGACAAGGCAGGTGATCCTCTGATCGCCCACGCCGTGAGAATGGCCGATCTTGATCTCGGAGACGATCATCGAGTCCTGTCGATCCTCCACGATGTGATCGAGGACTCCGATGCCATCCTTGGCTTTGACCATAGCACCCGAGGGACTCTGTCGCTTGGCGGTCTGCGCTTGGTCCTTGCTCCCGAGGTTGCGTGGGCGCTCAAGCTCATCACGCGCCTCTCGTCTGAGACATACGCGGAGTACATCGGTCGCGTTGCGACTTATCCCCTAGCGGCTGCGGTCAAGATTACAGACCTTCGAGACCACTTGGACGTACACGACGCCTTCATTCTCCCCGCTTCACTACGGAAGCGCTACACCGTGGCGCTTGACCGCCTTAGTGCGACGGCGGTGAAGCCATGAGCGTCTGGTCCTCATACGTCAAGATGATCGACCGTAGGCTCACGCGCTACGGAGAGAAGGAGGAGTACATGGCCGAAGCTCAGAAGGAGATCGACGAGGCTGCGGTCTTTGACTTCCTCTCTAACGAGCTTGGACTGTCGACGCAGATCAAGGATATCAAGATGGACGAGTTCAACCGCTCGCTGCGCGAGAGGCTCCGACAGAAGTTCGACCCAGAGAAGTTCTTTCTCCCCTTCGAGGTCTGCGCCGTCGAGGTTCAGATGGCTAAGGATCTGCGCGTGATGTGCCTGATGGAAAGACCCGAAGGCCACGAGGTCGGCTTCGGTGATGGCGAGCACCAATGGCCCGTCATGGTTGCGACCACGCTGGAGGAAGAGCCCAACGTGCTGCGACTTGTGAAGCTCGTCATCTCTGGACCTGTCAACTTTGGAATGCGAGACGCGCACTCGTCGATGAAGTGCTTCCTCTTCTCGATCTGCGAGTTCAACATAGGGACGGGCAAGTGCCTGTCCTCGTGGAAGCACGACTTCCCAGAGGAGGGCGTTGATCCCAAGATGGTCGAGATGTGCAAGCAGGAATGTTGCGCCTTCGCGCTGCACTCGATGGAGCTTGTGACCAAGGCGAACTCGCCTGCGAATTGGGTCGTGAGCGTGACCGACGAGCACGCACGCACCGTCAAGCGCAGGGGCAAGAGAACCAAGAAGAAGAACAAGCGCTTGATCGTCGTGCCTGACCGTGACCTCGACAAGCTGCTGCGCCAGTCGAACGATGCCAGCGACTTCATCGAGAAGGCTCCGCACCGAAGACGGGCTCACTTCAGGCGCTTGCTCTCGCCCCGTTACAGGCTGAAGCGTGGCAAGCGAGTCTTCGTGAAGGAGTCTTGGATCGGCCCTCGGAGCGCCATATTCAACGGCGAGGTCTACGAAGTCCTCACATCCCTGCCCTCTCAGGACAGGTCGGACTGACGTAAGTCCCTATCAGGGACAGGGTTACAGCAAGCCTAAAAGAATCCTCAGATTGGCCTATTTAATAGTGGACCAATGTTCCGAATTATGATCTGATCCTTCTATCGAGACGGACGCACCAGCGCCCACCACCAACACCAACCAAAAGGAAACCAAGACATGACACTCAACACCAACATCAAGACCACCACCCACTACAACCTCGACTGCGCCAATGGCCTCTGGGAGATCTGCGACTGCGGAGCGCACGGAGCTTGGGAAGACAAGCGCGTTCTCAACCTTACAACCATGCAGGAGAAGCTCTCTATCGAATGCAGCGAATGCGGTCTTGATTACGCAGACTTTCTTGAGGACAACATGACCGACGAGGAGATTGACGAAGCTCAAGAAGACAACAACTAGACCATTAACCCACCGAGATCGCGACTCGGCCAGCCTTCGGGGTAGCGCCCCAACCAACACCAACCAAAAGGAAACCAAGACATGACACTCAACAACAACACCACAGCAACCACACCCACCGACAACCAGTTCGGGCAATCATCCAACGCAGCCATCCAATGCGCCCGAGACATTCGGAAGCAGATCCGAGTTAAGCAAGAGTGGCTCGACGCGGAGAAGAAGGACCTCGTCGCCCTCCGCGCCGCCTGCGTAGCAGGAGCTAAGTTCAAGCGCGTCGACGATGGGACCGCCAACGGAGGCTACGACAAGACATACGCTGTCCTCGTCAACGGAGACACTATGGGCTACGTTCGCAGCCACTACGAAGGACACGTCCCCATCTGGATCGCCTACTCAGCTTCGATGTTAGAAGAGACCCAGATGTTCAGTAGCGATCTTGGTCGTGCCGCCTCCCGCCGAGACGCCACGGCTATCGTCATCAACCGCGCCCTCTAATCACCAACACCAACACCACCAACCCGGAGACAATCCAATGACAACTCTCAACACAATCAACAACAGGTTCCGCAAGAGCTTCCCCCAGCTTGAAACGATTCACGCCGAACGTGAGAAACTCAACGAGGCTCTCGAACTGAACCTTCACAAGCTCAGGAAGTTCGAGGAACTCTGTCTTGAGTATGTCTCGAATAACCTTCTCGGCTCAGTCGACGGAGGTCTAAAAAAAGACCACGACGAAGGTCAGGAGTACCGAATGACATCCACCACCTACGAGGTGCTCGTCGACAAGGTCCGTATCGGTAGGCTCGTCAAACGAGTCAACTGGAACGGGAGACCGGGACCTGACGACTCAGTCCGATGGGAGGCTCACTTGGTCGACCAAGACCAGCCAGTCACTAAATTCGCCAAGACCAAGAGGGACGCTATCAAGGAGTTGATCGCTTCTTCGCTCGCACCTTTCAACTAATCACCAACACCGCCAACACGGAGACCCTTATGATTTCACTACTACTAGCAGCCGCAGCTTTTACATCATCACCCATGCCCACGCAGACCTACGACTTCAGGGACGCGCTCGACGCGATCCGAATCGTCGAGACAGGAGGCGAGCCCAACGAGGGCATCGGCTCACGAGGCGACGGTGGGAACGCCAGAGGCCCCTACCAGATTCATCGCATCTACCACGTAGACGCCGCTGGGGAGGATAAGTCTCTCGGCGACTACTCACTCACCCTGACCTCCAAGAGTTACTCAGAGCGCGTTGTACGAGCTTACATGAGCCGCTACGCATCGGGCGCTCTGCGGAGGCTGGAGCTAGGTCTGGGGTCGCTGAAGGATGTGGAGACGATCGCTCGCATCCACAACGGAGGACCACAGGGGCACAGGAAACAGGCCACCTTGGGCTACTGGGGCAAGGTTAGGAGGGCCTTAGCGTCCTAAGTCCCTATAAGGGACAGGGTTACGGAAGGGGCTGAAGTTTTCTCAGTTCTTTCTGGACCCCTGTCCCGGATTGTGTTCTGATCCTTCTATCGAGACGGACGCAAGGGCGTCACCAACCAACCAACCAAAAGGAAACCAAGACATGACCAACCTCAACAACATCACCATCGTTCGCACCCCCGGCGAGTCCTGCAACGGCCACCGTGAGGGAGCCATCACCGACTTCTATGTTGACGGCAAGATCGTTGCGACCATTGAGCAGACCACCACAACAACAGGCATCATGTACTCGACAAAGACGTTCACCGACTCCTACAAGGTTGACTTTTTCAACGACGCCGACACGGCCAACGACACGACCTTGATGGTCCGAGATTTCAAGAGCGCTCAGTCAACTCTCGCAGCCGCTAAGAAGCTCGTCCTCTCAGTCATCAGCTAACCAACCACCACCAACCAACCAAAAGGAAACCAAGACATGACACAGACCAACTGGAACAAGAGCAGCAAGTGGATCAAGAAAGAGCGCACCACCGACTTCATCGGAACGCTCCCCGAGGGAGTCGCCACGGCGACCCTCGTGCAGACGAAGAGTTCATGGAGCCGCCCGAAGCAATGCAAGCTCGGCAAGGACACGATGACTCTCCTTGTCACAAAGGTCGACGGGGCAGTTGAGACCACTCCCCTTTCGATAGACATCTACGCGGCCAAGAAAGCAGCAGACGAGCTTCTCGGTTCAGCACCCAAGCCGACCACGCCGACGGAACTCACCGCCGCGCAAGCGCAAGCGATGGGCCTTGTCTACCACGACATGAATGGAGACGCTCGTGGCTACTGCTACTGCTGCGGTCGCACAGGCTTCAAGGTCAACGCGGCAGGCAACTTGAGCTTCCACGGATTCACGCGCCCCGGCTGGGGCTACACCGAAGGCGGCTGCATCGGGACTGCTCACACTCCCGAAGAGACGCTCGACATCGCCTTGCGGTCAGCGCGAAGTGCCGAGGCTGCTTTTGCCGATCAACTTGAAACCGATCTGGTAGAGGCCACGCTTGAGCGCCTTCGCTGGGAAGTTCGCAAGTCATACAATCGACGCTATAAGCAGCGCGAGCTTGACCGCTTCATCGAGGAAGGAAGTGATCCTAAGTCGAGCGAGGTCGAGTCAACGCGAAGAGATATCGAGTACAGAAGAAAGAACAACCTTTGCTGGCTTGCACAGCTTGAGGAGGTGAAGGCCGCGCAGGTATAAGAAAGGTGGACCAGAGATTGCTCGGCTCACGGAGGCGGTGAGCTTTGCGATCTCTGGCCCACACAGGGGAGAGGTCAAGCCTTAGTGTCAGCGCTCGCTGAGGAGACAGCGGCTTGCTTCTTTCTGCGCCGCGCAGATCCAAAGGCGGCGGCTGCGGCTGCCCCTCCGAGGATGCCCAAGCCGGGATGTATCCCGTTGAGGACGGTCGAGACTGCGGACGCTGCTCCTTCGGAGTTGTCGGCCACGAGGTCGCCGAGAGGGACTGTGGTCTCCTCTCCCGTCTCTTCGTCGAAGAATGACATGGGATAGTCAAGGACAGCGTCCATCGCAGCACAGCCGCTTAGAGACAGCGTCAGGGCTACGGCGACAAAGTAGGGGCGCTTCATTACTTCTTGGTCGCCCCCGCCGCGCTTTTGGACATACTGCGGCTGATGGCGTACAAGCCGCTGCCCACGGCTCCGGCAATAAGAGCGGCCATCATGACCGTATCGGAGTAGTCGCCCATGAGGACCATTGTCACCATAGACATTAGGCCCGTCTGAGAAATACCCTCCGAGGAGGATAACAATGAGCCCGTGTTCACGGGACCGAGAGAGAGGGGTTCTTTCATAGTAAAAAGGGGAAGGGGTCAGGAAGAGGAAATCACGAACCAGCCGACGCCGTTAGAGACGAGCGTTCGGTAGTGGAATTGGGTGGAGAGTGCGACGGACGTTGCTGATCCGTTGATCGTCTCGGAGCCGTTGGGGTTGATGTTGGCCGTGCCCACGGCTGCGTCGGCTTTCATGATAGTCACCACGCGCCCTGCGGCAGCGTCGGCGCTGGCAGCGGCAGGAAGAACCACGTCGAACGTAGAGCCGCCCGTCGTGACGAGGTACAGATCCCGTGGCGCTCCCGTTGCATCATCCTCCCACACCGTGAACGTCGCCGACTTGGCGTAGACATTTTGGAAGCGCTCGGTGCGAGCGTTCTCGTTGAGCTTGGTCGGGACGGTAAGGGCGAGATCGTCTGTCGTTACTAGTTCTTGATAGGTCATAAGTTTGCCTCCTTATTTTTGAGTGAGATACCACTCGATGATGTTCCAGCCGAGGCTGCCGAAGAGTCCAAAGATTCCGAAGAAGACCCAGCGCCGCATCCCTTGGACCTCAAGGATGAAGCGCTCGATTGCAGAGACGCGCTCACGCATCACAGCGAACTCGGTGAAGAGTCCAGAGCTTCCGTTGCCGCGCAGCGCGTCATCTATGCGCTGGACGTGGTCGCGTATTTCCTTGATTGCAGGGTCGTTCATGCGAGCCTCTTGATGAAGAGAGTCGAAGCGTAGGCCGTCGTGTCGACTGCGGCAGAGGTCGTTGATTCACGGTCAACCTTGACCCAGAAGGTATCGCCTGCGCTGAACTCGTAAGTGAAGCTGGGAATGTGAAGACTCGTTTCGTCCTGCCCAGATGCTTCGCGCAGGTAGCCGCCCTTCCCCTGTCCACCGATCTCGGTCGACGGACCCTTGACCACCCGAGCGATACCATTCCAGCGCGTAGGCGTAGAACTCGCCGCGTCTACCGCAATGCTCACCGCTATCTCAAGTATGCAGTCCACGTTCACCGTGACGAGGTGCTTGTTTGTGCTGTTGCTGTGCGTGAGGTCCGTGTCCGTTCCTGTCTGCGCGATGTTGATCGGAGTCTGGTGGAGGTTCCAGAGCATTAGATTGTCCGTGGCCAGCGCGTTTATGTTTTGAGTGGTCCCCGCGTACATCGTGACCAGCGCAGCCGGAGTGCTAGGCAATCCTCCAGCGGTCGAGCCATCGCCGATCCACATCGTCTTCTCGTCCGTGGTGTAGACCAACTCGCCGGAAGCTGGCGTGCCCAAAGTGCCATCTCGCCGAGCGAGATCTGTCCCGCGCTTGACTAAGATCTCGCCCATAGAACTAGCCTCCCAACTTCATAGATGACCAGCACGACGAAGCCCACTTCAGCGAGCGACATTCGGCGAGGCAGCACAGCCCATCCGATGAAGTCGAAGCGGTCATCGAAGAAGAATCTTAAAAGCGGTCCCATTCTCACTTGTCTCCTCCGTTCTTCTCACGAGCAGACGGCTCGCCGACGATGGAGCGCATGATCCCAGACAGGCTAGAAACCACCAGAGTAATCAAGCCACACACGGAGGCCGTCACCTCTGGTTCGAGGAAGAGGCACGAGAAGATAAAAAAGCAGACCATCAGGGTCATATACAAACCCGCCCACACCGACAGGTGCTCGGCTGCTCGATCACTTGCGCTCTTGGACGCTTGGAGTTCCATCATCCGGCTACGAGCTTCCACCTCTTTCAGGAGGACGGCTGCCCGTGTGTCGACGATTCTGCTTTCTTCTAAGTCATTCTTGTTTTGATCGGCCATAGATAATCCTAGGAAGGCGAACATATCGGACAGGTTTTAGGTGAAAGGCATATCCCGATTGGACTGCGACTCGCGCACGAGCAGAGCAAGACTATCAAAGCAATCGTCAGGATAGCGGCGAGCTTTATGACCACGGGTCTTTCCTCCGAGACTTGCCTATGGCGACAGCGACGATGGCTGCGATAAACGCAGCGAGTCCCCAGAGAACTCCTGCTGGCGGCTTGCGGCCTTTCATCGTCGGCAACGCGAATTCGCGCATAGGGCTGTCGGCTTCTGCCTCTGCTTCGATCTCTTCCTCCACCATCTTGTCGATAAGGAGTGAAAGGTTGCGCCGCGTTTCACGGTCCATGCCGCTTTCGTCGCTGCCGAAGCTAGGAAGATTCCAAGTAAGCGCAGCGTAGGTTGACTCGCCCTCGCCCTCGCCGTCGTACGCAAACATATCGTTGTGGCCGACGTAGCCTCCAGTCGTATGCGTGTCCATCGTCGAAGACCCTTGGCCCATCGTGAACTCGTCCGGCATTAAGACATCGGCGGCTCCACCCCATGTCCACGTTTGGCAGGAGGCGAGCAATAAAAACAGGGGAAGGTAGCGCATTAGAAAGTTCCTCCGTCGACCATCGTGGTCGCTGGTACGTCGTTGCAGATTACGGTGAATCGAGTCAGTCGGACATCATCGCTTGTATTCTTGCGGGTCCACTTCAGCCTGAACTGAGCAGACTCCGCGTAGACTTCTCCCGGCTCGAACGCTCGCCAAGAGGCCGACGAAGTTGAGCTAGTGCTTGACCACCTCCACTCGATCTCGACCTTAGCGTTGCCGCCATCGTCTTTCATCGGACCCTCCAGCGACCAGTTCTTCCCTGTATCGCTACCGAGCGTGAACTTCATGCTGCCGAGTGTCTCGTATCGAATCTGATATCCTGAGATGACCGCGTTAAACACGGAGCGTCGGGGAGATCCGGCATCAAGCTCGTCGATTGTGTAGTAAATTGGACCGAGTGAGGACGAGCCAGCGTCCCAATGCAGAACGCCTGAAACGATGGCGAGGTTGGAGTCGATGCTGCCGTCTGAAGCGGTCGTGTAGTTGTTCTCAGCGATAAGCTGGCGGCTGGACTTCACATCAACGAACGCCTTTCCACCTTGCAGAATTGTGATCTTGCCGTAGTTGCCTGATCCAAGCCTTGCCCGAGCGTAGATCTTGGCTTGCGCCTCGCCTGCCGCGTTCGTCGGGATCGGGAGCAGAGCTTCCGAAACGAACCGACCCTTACTCGGGTTGATGACCCAAGCTGGAGTCGAGATGATCCAGCCGCCGACACGCCCCTCGATTGCGTTCACTTGTTTGTCGTTGTTAGCCGTCACCTCGTAGATCTGCTTGAACCCGTTGGTTGATGCCACCACCGTCGGAGCGACGGGCAGCGTGGCAAGGACTCCGATGGTCACGTTAGTCGTTGGGCAGCGCTCAATGACTGGCGCGCTGCCATCATCCGAGACAGGCTGAACCAGAACTTCGTAGGTGTCTCCAGAGCGGAGCCATTGCTCGTCACAACGATACTGAGTCACGCCTCCGGGGATTGTGGCTAGATACTGCCAGACCAACTCCTCGCCGACCACGTTCGCTGACTTAGCTATAAAGAGACGGACCTTGTCCCAAGGCATACGAGCGAGATCGCTGTCGTGCCACCAACTGATCGAGATGCTCGGGACGAAGTTGCCGTCGTTGTTTCGGTACGGAGCAGCGATGGCCGAGACTTTGATGCCTTGATTCCCCGGTCCACCAGACTTGAGTCCATAGCCGCCGCCGCCCCCACCGCCGCCGCCGCCGCCTCCACCGCCGCCCCCGGTGGGATAGCCCGTTCCAGTCGAAGTACCTGTCCAAGGTTTAGTTCCGCCTCCCGGTGTGCCCGGATCGTCCGGGCTAAGGTCGGCGAAGGTTGTATCGTCATAGATCGACTCGTCGTACTGGACGCACTTGATCTTGCGGATCATCTTTACAGGGTCGGTCTTGATCTCCGTCACCACAAAGTCGTGCGTGGCCGAGCCGCTTTTGCCGAACGAGTACACGTCCCCCGTGCGTGGATACATCTTCTCAGGGATCGAGAAGTCCATCCATCCTCTCGCGCCTTTCACAACAGAGCCGCTGTCCGGGACTTCGTTGTAGCCAAGAGTCAGAATCTCCTGCTGGTCCGTGGCGAGGTTAACGTCTCGCTCGAAAGAGGAACGGATGGCAATCTCGTAGTTGTTGCCAGCAGTCAGCGTCACGTCTCGGTCGAGTTGGATCTGCGCTCCTATGGAGAACGTACCTGCTTCGTTGGTCCCGTGTGGATCGGTGAAGTGAGGCTCGTACATCGGACCCCACGCGAGCGTCCCTTGGTGCGGGTAAGGGTTGACGTATGTTGTCCCGGTTCGCCCACTCGCTCCATGAATGCGAAGCCCCCAAGCGTGGAAGCGAGCATTCCCAGCGCCCGTCTTTACGTTGCCGATCTGAGCGTACACCGCCACAGCCGCCGATGACGTTGTGAACACGGCATCGACTCGCACCCAGTTCGCGTCGTTAGTAGCGGAGTTGAGCCTGACGGGTGTAAGCGTTGTCGAGATATGCGTGATCGTCCCGCCGACGTTTACCACCGTAGTTGACGGAGCCGCCCAAGTTGACGGAGCCGTGAAGGCGAGGTCGATCTGGAGTCCGTCGCCCGTGTACTCTTCCCCAGCACCCGTGGCGCTCGAAATGCGGAGGTTGAGCCTTATGTCTACGTTCTCTGCTCCGCCTGCGTAGGGTCGGACGTACCCCGTGAAACAAATCGGTTGCCCTGCCCAAGACGAGTAGAGGGGTCCACTCGCGTCCGTGTCGTTCTTAGCAAGAGGGACTTGCTGACTCATGAACATTCGGTTGCCCGTGGTCGCAGTTATCCGATTGAACGTAACTACCCAGCCGTGCGTTCCGGCCACGTCCGTCGAGTAGAAAGGAGGCGCAACGGTTGTGCTGTTGTTGATCTCCGAGACTCCGACTCCAGCCGTGACGCGGCAGTAGTTGCCCGACCATGCGAACGAGCCCGAAGGGAACCCGAGCCCTTCTAGGTTCATCGGATCGGCGGCATTCATGAGTTGATTGCCTCGGTCTTGCGATGGCGTCTCGGTTCCCTCGATGTCGAAGAACGTAGGCTGGTTGGCGAAGGTGTCCGAGACGTAGGTGTAGAAGAAGCGAGCTTGGAGGTAGTCGCCAATTCCAGCAGCGCCAGCACCCGTAGCGGAATCGTTGTCGTAGGAGACCGTTATCCGATACCAGCCGCCTGCGATAGCTCCGCTGATGTGGTAGCTCACTCCATAGGGAGAAGAGAGCCCCGTGTTGTCGCCGATATATGCGCCGAATGTTGGAGCCCCAGAGGCCCAGTTGAATCGGGCTCCATGTGAAGCCTTGACGTAGCTGCCCTCATCGCACAGTCGATAGATGACGAGAGCAAAACAAGGAGAAGCACCGCAGCGAATCCCGGCGGGTTCTTTCACATAGATCGAAAACGACACGCGCTTGGAGTTCGAGTCGATGTAATCCAGCGGAGCCAGCGCTCCCGTGTTGCCGGGGACAGGATATAGCCCGTCGCCGACACAGACATACTGAGCGACCCACCACGGGCTGCGGTCTTTGCTGGTGACGGCTTGGTTCGAGTTTGCCAGTTCTTGCCCCGTAGATCCCGTGGCTGTCGGGACCGAGTAGCAGTTCGTCACGCCGCCATCGTAGGGAGGTAGCGGCGGGTTGATCGTGGCGTGAGGGATGTCTTCAAGAAGGCTGCGATCAGAGATCGTGCAGTCGCCGCCCTGCTGAATCCAAGAAGCGTAGATACCTTTTCCCGGAGCGCCGCCAGCGCCCGAGTGGGTATTGTAGATCTCCATCGCAACGGGCAAGCGTCCGCTGTCCCCATACTCGGGAACGTCATGCGCGACAAGAATACGATCTCCGGGGAGAAGGTGGATCGAGTCCGGGCCAAGCTCGAACGCACAGCTTGTCGTGCAAGTGTGCATCTTGTTCATTCGATACGTCATCTCTCTCAGAGCTTGCGAGCGAGAAGTGCAGCCGTGGAAACGGAACCGTGACTTCCTCACCCGTGAGAACAGAGTCGAGGTTTGAATTGAAGGATGGTCGAGCAGAACTTGCTGCCCTTGCCAGTTCCGATTCTCGTCGATGATCTGGCACTCGTAAGAGTTGGGAGCAACGGAGCCGTCAGAATAGGAGATGTTGAACGTGCCTTTGAGGATGTTCCCCATCCCGACCAGACCGACAGGAGGACGCGCTCGGTCCCACACCGGGACGATCTTGTTGCCGACCTTCATCGGAGAGGCTCGACCGACTTGGAAGATCCCGACAACCACATCCCACGCTGGCGTGTTGTTCCCGTCAATCGAGGCGTTGAAGCGCGCCCTGTTCTCCATCCCGTTGACCTCGCCCAAGTAGCTGTTGTCGCCCGGAAGATCGTCAGCGTACACATAACTGCTGAACGGTGAATTAGAGAAAGGATCTGTGTTGTCGCCCCACTCTTCTCGGTTCCACTTGCACGTTATCTTCGCCCAAGATGACCACCCGTGCCCCGACCCAGCAGCGTCCGCAGAACTCTGCATCTCGTAACCGATGATCTCCAACTTGTTGCTGCAATCGTTGCGGCCACCATCAACGTCGAACTTGGTAATCCAGCCTCCATAGAGCGTCCCGGCGACCGTCGCGTTAATCGTCAAGTGGTGGCCGATCTTCCAAGCAATAGGTAGTCGCTGGATCGAATCACCAGACCCGTCGAGAATACCTAAGAGGAAGTCCACCTTGGGGTCTTCTGTGGCCGAGCCGGGGTGTGTTCTGAACCCGTGAAAACCGAACGAACCAAAAGCGTCAGAGGTTCCTTCTTCGCAGAACCGCGCCCAATCTAAGAACGCTGGGAGATCGAAGTTCTTGTAACTCGAATCCTTCGCAAAGACCCAGCCGAGACCGTGGATCGGATCTGAAAGAATGTCGAGCGCGATCCACGCAGGGTTGTCGGACCACTCATGGCGAAAGGTCGGAGCGAGTTGGCTCTGTCCGTCCCAGATCTTAACCTTGCGGCCAACCACCACCATCGTCATCTTAGGCTGGTTGGATTTGATCTGCGAGTTGCCCTCGATCAGCAACGAGAACACCGCCGCTCCGGGGTAGCTGTAAGGCTGCGACTCCCATGTTGTGATCGTGTCGAGCGTGTTCACGCTTCGGGCATCCGAGGCGTCTTTGATTGCGGTCGTGTGGAAGACCTCAAGCATGAAGTAGTCGCTTGCGACTTCACCGTACATGGGATGGTAGACGGGAGAGCCCGTGGTCATTTTGGTATACCCCACGTCCTCAATCTCAAGACAGCCACCCGCCTGAGTAGTCGCGTCGGGGAAGACGTAGTTCTTGTAGAAGTTTGTGGCGACCACCTCGGTCTCGTCGAAGGGGCAAGCGAGCCGAGCGAACTGATTGACCGCCGTGCTGACCGAAGCCACCGGGGAGTGCCCAAAGTCATCGGCTCGATGGACTTGACTCTGGAACCAGCTTTGGTCTTTTATGTCGGCATCTCCTGTGGAGCCGCCATAGAGCAGATACTCGGACAGGCTGACGTTCGCAGCGCCGAGCACGTTGCTGGATTGAAGGTCATCGTCCCAGCCCCCAACTCGCAGAACAGAGTACCCGTCAACGAAGAACCTCATCGGGACGTGACGGCATCCCATAAAAGGACCAACCGTAGGGCGCGACCCGTAGAGATAGCCCACGTCGGGCGGGTTCCCCCATCCTGAAAGCTGCCCGTTTCCAAGCTCGGAGCCATGAGCGCCGGGGACCATCTCGATCTCCTCGCCATTGGAGTAGCACTTCAACTCTGCCCATCCATCGGTGATAGACTCATGCTGCTCTCCAGCAGCGTCGGGCGTCTTTCTCCAGTTTGTCTGATCGTAGGTAAATCCGACGTGTCTCTTCGGTACGCTCTTGAGATCAAGGTCGCCGATCTGCACAAAGTCAGCCGTGGTCCCCATCGGCTGCGCCGAGACCCACCATGAGATTCGTCCGCTCTCGTTCCACGGAGCGCCTGCGCCGGGGATGCCTCCGGGTGAGGTTGATCCACAGTTGCCCTCCCAAGTGTAGAACTTAAGGTAGACGTTCGGGTTGTTGTTCGGGCCGACAGATCCATAGATGCCCTCGGTGTCAACGCACAGAGCAAGCGCCCATCCGAAAGAAGCGGCTAGATCTTTAACGCCAGAAGGCTGGTAGAAATATTGGCCTTGATACGGGTTTCGGCCTTCAACGGGCACACCCATCGGCCACCGCGCAGCGCCTGATCCCGGCACGTCGCCTTCGTGCCCCTGCCAAGCAATCCACGCTTGCGCTTTTGCAAGCGGATCAAATTGAGAGTAGCCGCCAGTCGGAGCAACGCCGCCCCAGTCAGGGACTCCGACCCAAGAGGAGAAGGTGAACTTGAGGCCGTTGTCCTCCGTTGCGTACTCCGTACCTGCGCCGCTGACGGTTCCGATTGTGCTTGGAGCGCACGGACAAATCAGATCTAGCGATTCGCCCTCCGTCGCGCCGCCGACCATGAGGAGCCTGTTCGGAGATGCTTCGACGCTGAGAGTGGCGTAACCCTTTCTCCCGCCGCCGCCCGTGATCGTTGCGGCTCCGGCCAAAGCAAAGGCGAAGTCGATAGAGAACGGGCTGTGAGTTCCAGCCGTCGTTGTCCACTCCGGGAGAATACGAACTGAAGTCGGGAGTGCTGTACCAGAAGCGTCGGTGGCCCAGTACTGAGCTTGCCAAGTCGTTGTCCTGTTTTGGATGTCGCCATCGTCATCCATCGTGTACATCCCGCCGCTAAAGAAGAAGTTGACTTTGCAGCGGTCCCCTCTGATGTGCAGGAATTGACGGACGTATCTTGTCGAGTCCCCTTGGAGGCGAACCGCATACGCCACCACTCCGGGCTCTTTGGCTGATGTGGATTCACCGTCTGGAAACTCAAAGTTGTGCGTGTACGCTGTGGCCGGATCTGTGTAGCTATACCCGCCGAGAGTTCCACGGATGGCTCGCTGCGAAGGGATGCCAGTCCTCCACTTGTACGTCCCCCCGAAAGATCGCCCTTGGATGCCGTTGATCTCCAGACCGATCAGGTCGGACACGTTATTGTTGCCCGTTACACCGAAGAGGCTTGCGTCATCCGACACGTTTCCAATCGCATCGCCAAGCCCCGTGATCGGTCCACCGCTGATGAGGTACTGCGCTCCGAACCATTCCGTCTGTGACTTTTGCGCGCTGCCCCATACTTGGATGCTCTCGTTTATGCACGGAGGCGCAGTCCGAATCTTTCCGTAGACGAGTGGAACGGCATCTCCCTCTGGTGTGTAGCTATTCTGGAAGCCGTAGAACGGGTCAGACTCCTCGACCTCGGGCTCGTCGAGCGACATGATGTACGCGATGGCGAGCAGCGCAAGGATCGCAAAGAAGACCCACAAACCTTCGGGCGGGTCACACGTCTGGATAAAGTCATCGTCGCTAAGAGCAGCGTCCTCGCCTTCGTCGAGCAGAGTCCCGTTGTGCCAAACTATCGACGGGCGCTCTTCTTCCGATAAAGACTCCGCAAATTCTCTGACCGTCATGCCCGAGACATAGGGCACGTCTGAGATCTCCCGAGTCTGTGGCTCGAAGATATTAGGAAGGTGAACGCGGTGGATCATGTCGACAACCCCTTGAGTCTATACACGCCGACCACGTTCTCGATCTGGCGACGAGCGCAACTTCTCACGCCGCTGATGTGGTCAGCCGTCAGGAACGTCCCGCCCTCCTCAACCAAAACAAAGAGCTTAGAAGGCCGTCCCTTCTCGTCGTTAGCCAGCACAACGTCTCCAAGGGCTCTAGCATCCCCTGTGGCGCGTCCGACCAGAGAATACGAGTCATCCATCGCCCCAAAATAAGCGTCGATAGAGCGCGCTGTAGGGCGTCTCCTGAACGGCGAGGTGGGCGGCGGCTCATGCCCGAGCCGACGCAGCACTTCCTCCGCTACGGTTGAGCAATCGAGGCCGTCCGGCCCCGTCCCGTGCAGCTTGAATGGAGTTCCAAGCAGGTCGATCCAATTCATCGGAGACCTCCGAATGTGGTGGGCTCAGGAATGCCCGGAAAGCCGCCGAAGCGCTCTGGGTGAATAGCGACCACTCCAGCAGAGGCTTCGCTGTCCCCGTGCTTCTTGCAGCCGTTGAGACCGTTGAGCGACTTGTCGCAAGTCGGAAGGTAGGCCGCATGAGACGGGTCCACGTTGTAGCCGCACATCCCGCCTTTGTATTCATACCGACAGTAGAATCTCATCATCCTCTCTCCGGGCAGCTTTGCCTCGTAGAGGTTCATGTCGCCAAGGGTGCAAGTAACAGCCTTGTCGTTCGCAGACGTGTCTAGGATTGTGAAGTCTTCTTCCCACACCGACTTGCTCGTTGCAATAATTAGGCTGTGAGTCAGCACGATCCGGCAGGACTGTCCGACTAGACCGTTGTGGGCGTTGAGGACCGAGATGATCTCTCTGCTCGCGTTCGAGGCCGTCATCTTTAAGCTCGGCAAATCACCCTGATCGTTCTCCGTTACCTCGGAGTGTGTGATCGGAAACGGAGAGTAGACGTTGCCACGAAACGTGATCTCTGTTGGATCACGGACAAAGCGATATCTCGTCGGTGGATCAGTTGGAACCTCGACTTCATAGAGCCACATCCACCTCCCCTGCGTGGCGAGGAGGTTCTTCTCAAGCATCGCCTGAGTGGGGATCTGGGGTCTGGGACTCATACGGTATTCCTCAACAGAAGTTCCTCAATGGTAAACGAGGCGACGTATTGCTGCGGGGCAACCTCGGCCACATCAAGGTAGTCTTCCACGAACCAAGCGTAAACCGTCTCTGTTGTACCAGCCGTAGAGCCGACCGCAGTCCCGTCGTTTGTGATCGGGACAACGAACGTGAAGGGAACTTCCATGCCGTTGTGCGAGTTAAAGAATGCCTGAAGCGCTTGGTAGACAGTCATGTCCATCCCCACGATCTGCACTCGCCAGTTGCGCCGATGCTTCGAGTTGACGGGTGAGGCGTAAGTGTGCCCAGAGTCAAAGCCAATAGACCGAACGGGGAAGATATCAGTCATCTGCACCGCAGCGTTTACGTCCCAGACTCCTTTGCCGGGGATCGCCAACGCGCCGATGTCGGTGTTCAGTTCACCGAGCGGTGTGCCCTCGCCGGAGGTGACGGGAATGCTCTCCTGCAAGTCTGTACCGATTTGCTCGCCGGGGTCAGAGACCAGCGACAACTCGGACCAGTTCTTAACCTGCATCCCGCTCCAAGCCTGACCCGTACCGCCGTACTCTGGAACGTGCGCCAGCAGATAGAAGCCTTCCGACCTGCCCATGAAGACGCGGGGTAGAGGTTCGGCGACCGGATAGGGTGAACTCGCTCCGCTTTGATGAGGCGCGGTCGTATCGTCGAACTCAATCGGAACTCCGTCTAGCTCTACCGTGTAGATTCCGGCTGCGTCTGGAGTCGTTGCGGCCTCGTATGCGACAGCCATCGCGTCAAGGCTGTGCCACGCTCCATTGTGGAGGTCCGGGAATCCGCTGCCTGTCCCGCTGGGGTACTTCTTGCGAGCTACGATGCTGGTCGTTGTTGCGTCGGCTGGATTGGTTGTCGTGTAGGAGTTGTTTCGATAGGCGAGCGTGACCTCTGCATAAGTGATCGCAGCGGCCACCGTCCCGTCTGTCCACCACTCGACATAGCAGATCAGCCCGTTGTGGTTGTTGCCGTTGAACTCTCCCCGGAGAAGGATGCCGAACTCATACTTGATCTGGCCAACGGCTGCATATTGCGGCCCCGGCCAGAACTCGATCTTTCGATGGTGGTTGTAAAGCTGAGACGAAGGAGCCATCCACACAAAGGATTTCATCACGTCGTAGGGACGGTTGATGTCGGCAGCCGAAGGCGTCCCCGAGATAGCGTCGTAGTCCAGCACCGCGTAGCCGTTGTTGGGCCAAGTGAGCAACCTGCGGACCATGTCGTAGTTTGGATTGGGCGCTGCCTCTAGAGTCACCGGGGACTGGTTTGAATACTCGTCCCAAGTGAACATTCCTTGAAGCTGTATTCCCTCAATGCCAAGCCAAGAGACTACGGGCATAACGATTGAGGTCGTATCTGGGTCGAGCCCAGCCTCCACGACTCTCTCGAACTCGTCCCGGTAGCGAACCGTGGTCGCCCCGATGGCCTTGGCCTCAATGGAATGGAGGCCCATGTTTCCTGTCCACCAGATCGGCCCTGTCTCCCCAGACCATGTGCTGATGTCTACCGACCAAGTCCCCGGCATCGAGAAGCCGATGGTCTTGTTAGCGTATGCTGTGATCTTGTGTGTGAGCGGGTCCGAAGTAGAGTTGAGCGTGTCGAGGACGATGCCAGTTGCAGCGGTGTGAGTCACGCCTCCCATCGGCCCGATGGTGTATGAGTTGGCGCTGTCCATCGCATCGTCTTTGAAGCATTGAACCTCGGCCTCTAAGGTTCCACCCGCCTTCGTGTACTTTCCAATGAAGCACCGAATGTCTACGTTCGCGCCGTCGTTCTCAACCTGAACGCGAAGATGGAACGGGCTGCGGAAGTCGATGTTCTGTACGCCATCGTTCACGCTCTGCTGGATAAGCATCCGAGCGTAGTTGTTTGAGGTCCCGCCGTTGTTTGTGTGGTGGATTCTCCACAACTCAAGACGGAGGTGCTTGTCGGCTGTCGGGTACGCCACGAACTGATAGCAGTCGACTGCTTGATACACCGCCGTTCGTAGCGTGTCGCTGGTAAAAGCGTTGGAGTAAAGAGGCTCTCCGCTTCCGCAGCGAAAGAAGAGGCCATTCCCCGGCCACACATACCACGGGTTTAGATCAGCGTCATCTGTGCCCTGTGAATAAGCAGCGCCGCCAGAGGTCCAGTTGCCTCGGTTGCTCTGGGACATGGTGCTAAAGTTGTGCCCCGAGGTGGACGGAGACGGTGGGAAAGTCAGCCGACCGCCCGGAGTTGGAGAGCTTCCGTTTGTTCCAGCATGAGTGAATCCTTCGCTCGCGCCGCCGCCTTGTTCCAGTCCGAAGGTAACGGTGATGTCTTGATCGTCGTGGGAGAAGCTCACCTCCTCTCGGAGCAGCACACCGTATTGCTTGTCGGAGCCGTTGGGGTCTGTGCCGACGTTTACGACTGGCAGCGCAGTCGCTGAGTCAGCCCGTGGCATAAGCAAAAGCGGAGCGCCGTCCATCGCTGGCATACCGCCGCCGACTGCGTAGGGGTAGTTTGACCAATTAGAACCAGACGGATCGCTGAGAAGAATCAGGTCGCACTTGAAGCCGATATACCACCAGTAAAAAGCAGGGTAAGACGGGCTCGCAGAGATCGGCGTTGCCCAGTTGGGGCGAGTAAAGGTTTCGTTGGACGGAAGAACCTGTACCACGATCTACCTCCCTGAGAACGTCTGGTGGAAGGCTCGGTTCTCTTGGTGTGCTTGGCGCATGATTCCGATGAGCGAGTCTCTCTTGGTGTAGAACAAGTTTTCTACGCTCTGGCTGTCTACTGCGTCAATCTTGATATTCACTTCGGTATTGCCGCCGCCGCCGCCTTGCATCGCTACAGGTATTGACTTGCCGTCAGGCAGCGGGACAACCGCTTCGTTGTGCTTGCCCTCGCCGATCACAGCGACGTGAGGTCCAGAGACGATTGGGCCACCCGTCGCGTAGCCGTGGACTGGCAGCGCTCGACCGAGACCTCCGGCCACCACGCCGCCTGACGCAAGCGGAACTACATCACCGAGCCCGCCGCCCACGATTCCCCCGTCTTCCATAAATGCAGCGGTCGCCGCTTTGATTGTGAACAGAATGAGTTGCTTGATAATCATGTTGGCAATCTCACGCATGAATGCCTCGAACAAAGCCGTCCCCGCTTCCTCCCAGCTTTTCACGCCCATCACCACGTCGGTCAGCGCGTCGGCTACGCCTTCGAGCGTGTGCTCGGCGAGGTCCTGCATATTCTCGTCAATCGTGCCGACTGACTCCGCCCAGTTCTGGAACCCGACTGAGGCGCTCGCAAGCATGGCATCCGTAACTGCGCCGACGCTTGTAGCGCCTTCACCGACTTTTCTCCACTCGTCAGCCGCTCTTGCCACGGAGTTGTTGTAGAGCATCTGCTTCATGTTGGCCTCTTCGGTCTGGTCAATCAGAAGATTGAGAGAGTCGATTCGTGCCTGATCCTTCGCCGTCATGCCGTCATCGTCTCCAGCGAGAACGATTGCAAGCGCGGCCACCTCCTCTCTGGCTGTCGCTATGAGCGAGATGAAGTCCTCCAACTGAGACGAACCTGATCCGTTGAGCAGCGAGTTGCCTTGACCCATCGCCGAGAGTTCTTCGAGTGCTGTCCCCGCTGTGCCGAGCGACTGAGCTAGGTCGATGCCCAGCTTGTTTCCGAGGTCGGCAATAGAGAAGCCGAGACGATCTGTCTCTGCTGCGGCGATGGCTTCCTTGAGAGCGAACTCTTCCACGTTTGCGATCCACGCCCTGATCTGAATAACCACAGGGTCGCTCTCTCCCTTGCCTGTCTTCGACATGAACGAATCAAGCGCCGCCTCGGCTTCGGCGATATCCATAACAAGACTACTAAGCTCTTCACTAGCGGTAGGGGAGACGAGTCCCTCAATAAGTCCAATAGACGTAAAGCCCTCAATGTTGCCAAGTTCCGAAGCCGTTGCAGTTTGTATTTCGTGCGCTCGTTGCACCCAGTCTGTAACCCATTCGGCCCCGGCCTTTGCCCAAACCGCTAAGACCTCTTGAGCAGTTTTCTGCGCCAGATCGACCCGCTTTTTGCCAGCGGCCTTCTCCGCTTTCTCTGTATCGGACAGCGCGGCTGTTTTTAAGTCGTGCTCTTTGTCGATGGCTTGCTTGAATCGTTCGTAGCGATCGTCGGTGATGGTTTGATTGTTATCACGGTGTCGCTGGATTCTGTCTCGCAGTTCGTTGATATCGTGTGCCTTGATATCGTCGTGAGCATCTCGCGCAAGAATCGCAGCTTCGGCCTCGGCCTCCGTAAGATCAAGCACAGCGTTGAAACGCTCCTGTTCGAGAATACGCTGCTCCCGGTTCAGTTCGTGAGCGAGGTCTCTTTCGAGGCCGACTCTCTTCACCTTGTTCTCGAACGTCTTAGCGCCCTCCATGTCCAAGATCTTGATATCGTCTTTCATGAAGTCGGAGAGAGTTCGATACTCGTCATCGACTGCCTTGAGGCTGTCCGACATCTCACGGAAAGACATCCCGCCCTCTTCTACAGTCCTGCCTCGCTCGATAGCGTACTGCGCTAAGAGAGTAGCGGTGTACGCCTCGGCAGCTTCAATCTGTTCGCGATACATCTTAATCACGCCAGCCTGTTCGCTTCCCTCCTTGACCTCGTAACCCAATTCCTTGAGCTTCTTCATCGCCGCTTCGACAGCAGCGAATTGTTCGGTCATCGCCTTACCCTCGACTTCGAATCCCAGCGCGGAGATGAGCGTCATCCCAGCGATTGCTTGGTCCATTTCCATCCAAGCGGCTGAGGCAAGCCTTGAGTGTTTGGTTCTATCCTTTAAGGCTTGCTGATATTCTTCTTCCTCCCCTCGCAGCCAACGAAGCGCAACCCCAAGTGCATAGAGGGTGTCCGCGTCCTCCTCCGCAGCGTTATGGTATTCAAGAAGAGACGCCACACTCTCTCCAATGATGCTGTTTAGCTTTTCTGTTTCGCCTTGCCCGAAGGTGATATTAGTCCACAGGAGCTTCAAAGACCCAGCGACGGCTGCGATGCCTGTCGCTACTCCCGTTACAAGAGTTTCAACCACGGGTCCAACCACCTTCCCAAGACCGCCGATAGAACCCTTAACCGCGTCCGCTTGCCTTTGAACCGCAGAGACATCCAGCTTCTCAAGTTCCCCAGTCGCGTTCTGGACCATCTCGCGCCAACCTTGCGACCACGCCTCGTCTATGATGTCCATCTTCTTGGCAATCGAGTTCATCACCTTGTCGAAGCCTTCTTCAACATCTCCGCTCGCGTTGCCGATTTGGTTGAGTTGGTCAGCGAAGGTCTCAGCCTGTTTTCCAGTCAAGGCCATCGTCGCCTTAGCTCCCTCAACTCGCCCCATGAGTTTGACAAGGACATCTTCGTTGCCTCCCGTCGCCTCCATCAGGTCGATCATGGACTGACGTAAGCCCTTCGTCTTGATCGCCGTCGCACCCATCAAGTTCGACAACTCAGGAAACTCAGCTTTGGCGAGAGCGCCCTTCTTGAGGAAGGCCGTAAAGACTGCCGTAACTTGAGTAACCGCCTCGGAGGTAGAAAGACCCGAGAGAGTCAAAGCGCCGACAGCAGCCGCCACCTCTTCAAACTCCACGCCAAGTTGTGAGGCCATCGGGAGCACTTGACCCATCGAAGCAGCAAGCTCTGGCATCGTGGTCTTGCCTAGCTGGATGGTCTTCTGAATCATGTCGCTCGTCTTGGCGACTCCCTGCTCCGTGACCGCTTTCCCGTAAGCATTGAACACGGTAGTAAGAAGGTTCACCGCATCGCCAGTCGAAGCCACGCCAACCGTCGCCAGCTTGGTCGCGCCCTCCAACATCACAAACGCATCGGCGGCGTCGGTAACTCCAGCGGATAGAGTCTGGTAGAGACCTTTTGCTACCTCGACCTCCGACGCTCCGACAGCGAGGGCCATCTCGCTTACGGCTTTGTTCGCATCTTCAAACGAGATCACGCTCTCATCCATGATCGTCCGGACTTCTGCCATCGCAGCGCTGAACTCTTTGAGTCGCTGAATCCCGGTTCGGATGCCCATAAACACAGCGGCAGCAAAGGCGACCTTGAGGCCCGTCTTGAAATTCTTGAGCTTGGCGTTTAACTTCTCGAACGCAGTCCTAGCCTTGTCCGTTGTTGCCTTTACGCTATTGCCGAATCTTTTAAGCTCCTTGGTCGCCAGATCCTTGATTCGGATCTGCCACTCGATACGTTTACCGCCAGCCATTATCGTCCGCGCCCCTTCGGTTTGTTTTGCCGCTGTTGCTGCTCCAGCTTCTTAGTTCGGTGATCGTGGAGCGTCTCGTCCCAGTAGCCTTTCTCAGCGTCGATGACTTCCACCGCCGCCAAGAAAGACCGGGACTGATCTAGCCAAGCACCCGCAACGGGCATGATGTTCCTACGATCCAAAGCCGAGTAGGCTCGCATCAAAAGGTCGAGGTGGATCTTTAGACCCACCGAGGCCTCTTCAATTACAGCCGAGGGACAGCGGTGATGCCCTTCCCTATTCGTCCCTTCGCAACGAGGACAGTCGGCTCGCGTTCCAGAGCAAAGGGTACAAGTCGACCACCAAGACGGGCGCTCCGATAGTTCATCGCAGCCCCAGAACTTGCGTAGACGTTCGTTCTCGGGAGCGCGGCAGCGACCACAGTCTGGAAACATGAGGTTCTCACACGCCTTAGAGACGGAAGCCCCATATCCCCTCGCTACCGCAGCCCGTATCACTTTCCCTCTGCTTCCGTCACCGCGCCTCGATCAAGGATGGCCGACACAAGCTCTTGCCTGTGCGCGCTGCTCAGTCGATCTAAGCAGTCATCCGTGATGACCTTGGGATGAGACTTACTCTTCTCAAAGGAGATCTCTTCCCCATCGGGAGACATGAAGTTGCTCCATCCACGGAGACCCTGACGCAGCACGGTTAGCTGGTGGGTTCCTGATCGGAACGCAAGCTCCTCTTGTCCGGGGATGGACGAGATCATTGTGTCGGCCACTCGGGCCTCTTCGGAAACCGTCAGCCCCCGAAGGGTGAACGTGGTCTGTTCCTCCTTCGGGAGTGAGCGGTCATCTTCTACGACGTATTCAAACGTCGCCTTCGGGTCTAGTGCAATCGGCATGATTTGCCTCCATTTAAGGGTTGCCGAGAATCAGGTCAGGTAAAGAACGAACTCGTTGTTAGTTCCGAGTCGCTTGTTGAGAATCGTCGAGGTTCCACTTGCAACGGCGTCGAGGGCCTCTTGGACGGACGAGCCGTTGTCTCCTCCAGTCGCTTGAGCGGCTAGGTCGTAGGCCATCACGGTATCTCGGTCACCGTCGCCAACCTGATCGAACTGGATGGCGGGGAACTTGAAGGTGAAGCTGTTGGCATCGTTGTCGCCAGCCGAATCGTCGGAGATGACGTACCGCATTCTGGTCAGGTCGCCGCTCAAGAGTTGAGTCCACCAATCGTAGGGACCGAGGGGAGCCGATCCGTGAGCGACTGCATCCGGGTTGATCGTGAAGGTGGAAGACCGACCCGTGATATACGAGGCTTCGTAGCCAACTGCATCGTTGACGTTCTCGCGCAGAGTGACCTCGTTGCCAAGGTTGAGGTTCATCGTGTTGAAGACCGTATCGGTGATCTCAACATTGTTACCAGCAGTTAGCCCATAAGATGAGGATTGGATGCCAGCGTTGAGGCCCACGATGCTCGGCGGGATTGCTTGCGTGATGGGACCAGCGGTGAGTCCCGAAGGAGTGTTGACGTAAGAACGTAGCTTGCCCGTCATTGTGAACTGCATGATGCAGCGGTCGCCGCTGATGAATTGAAACTCGACGTTCCCTCGACATCCAGCAGCCGTGATAGTCTGACCGCCGGACGCGAGTTCCAGCGTGATCGTGCAACTGCTACGCTCGCCAGCGCCGAGGCTGGCTGCCGCCCCACCGAGTCGAACCCCGTCAGCGGGAATCCATGCGTGACCGTTGGCCGCAGGGACCGTGGAGGAGTGGTCTGTGGACGTGACCGCGTATGCAGAGGAAACGGTATACGCTCCGTCGATGGCACTCGTCGCTTGGCCTGTGATCTTAGCTGCGGCTCCCCCTGCATACACGGCAGGGGTGATTCCACAGAACTGATAGTAGAGGTAGGGATCGTCGTAGTGAACGTCGCCGACGCACCGCCCGATCCTGTTACCCGATGCCCAGTCCGCTGTCGCGCCTTCAGCGAGAACCTCACGGTTGCGGAGCATCTTGGGGACGCGAGCCGCCGTGCCACCATCGGTGAGGACCGCCGTCTTGCCGACCCGCACAACCTCGGCGTGTTGCAACCCGCAACAGCGGAGAAGAGTATCGAACTGCGGAAGGTCGGGGAGAACACCCGTGGCAGCGCCGCCGTCGAACGTGCCCTTGCCAGCGAGTTCTACGCCAAACGTGAACTCACAGATGGCGCTGGGTGAACCCGCAGAAGCACCCGTACCCGTCACCGTCTTAGGTGCAGGGGAGATGCTTCGTCGAGTTACGTTGCGCTCAAAGACGCGGTTTGTGATGGAGAACGTCGGCTCGATGGTTTCGACGTAATCGCCGTCAACGATAGTTGCTTGAGTTCCTTCTGCGGTCTCCTCCTGAACGAAGAGAAGACGGTCGTATGTTCTAAAAGTTGCCATGATTGGGAGGAGGGGTCAGGGAGAAAAGTTTTAAGTGGGAGAGTTGAGGTCGTTCCAGCGCGTCCGATAGTCTACCTCGATGATGAGATTGGCCGAGATATAAGGCTCGTCATCAGCAGGGTAGAAGACCTCGTCCGAGGTGGCTCGGGTAGTGATTGCATTGCCGTCTCTCTGCCTGTCGATGAGGATCGCTTTGTGAGCATCGCGCACAAACTCCTCCATGTCTTTGACGGCTCCAGTTCGAGAGCGCATAACGAGAGAAAGCTGGATGATATAGGTCGCCGCTAGAGTCGTAGTGCCCTGCGTCGAAAAGTTGTCGTAGTCAGTCGTGATGGGGACGATCACGATGGCCGGGAACTCTTTGAGATCCATCGGCCCTGCGTCGATCTTTTGGATTCGCTGGACCTCTGTATAGTAGTCGTTGTTGTCGTAGGTCGGAGCAACGAGCAGTCCGAGCCCCGTCGCCGCGTAAGCGCCAGCAGCCGTAATTCCCTCGATGTTGTTGAGGATCGCTTCTTTAACGGGTGTGGTTGCTATGGGCATGGTCAGGCTCCCGGTGAGTGAAGCATCTCCTCAAGCTCAATAGAGAAGCTGTATGTCTCGCCAGTCACTTGGGTCAGATTGAAAGGCGCTCCAATCATTCGCACGGTGATCGTCTCAAAGCTCCCCGTGTAGGCGAGGTTGGTCGATCTAAAGCTGAGGCCATCAGAGCCACCGCCCGTGTTTACCCAGAGAGCCATAGCCTTGTCGTAGTCACCCTTGGAGGCGACAGGATAGGAAACGGTGAACCTCCGGACAGCAGCTTGGCCGTACTGGCTTTCGCTGCTAAAAGTTTGCCGACGCAGAACGATGGCGCTCTGGTCGGTAGTTCTTATTCCGCGTCGGTCAACCTTGACCTTCATCGTGGCGGGGGTGTTGAGATCCCAAGCGTCTACGGGTGTGTAGGCCATCAGGACATCCTGCTGAGGACTTTTATAAACCGATCCTGCATCTCGCCTATGGCTGCGGGTTGCAACTCATCGAGAGCATGACCTGCGCCGAGACGCGGGGGGATCGTGACGCTGCGCCGAAGGATGTAAAGCGCGAGAGGCTTCCTGCGTTTCCCGCCGCCCTTGGTTGTAGCTGAGAAGATGACCTTGTTACGGACGAACGTGCGCCCCATGCCAGAAGTTCCCCAGCCGTCACCGTCCTTGACGATCCTCGCCGCGCTCTTGAGTCGACCCGCGCCCGTGAGCGCTTTGCCGACGGGGATCGTCATCCACTTGCCAGAGATCTTCTTGCCCTCTTCTTGAATCTCTGCGTAGGGGGCTGACTTGCCTCCGACGCGAAAGACGGCGCGCATTGTGCTTAATCTTTTTTCTCCGAGAACTCGACCGCCGACGCTCGCTTTTAGCTTGCCTCGATTTCGCAGCTTGCCCGAGGGGGTCGAGCCTGTGCGGTTCGGCCCTCGATACCAACCTGAAAAGTTGCCTCTGACTTTATTCACCCACCCTTCGACCAGACGAGAAAGGAGCCTCTGAGTGTGTTGAGCTAGGAGCGAGTCTTTTTTCTTGAATTGCTCCGAAAAAATCCGCGCCTCTTTGTCGTCAAATACAAACCTCATTGTCCGAACCTCATGCGTCGATACGGTGTGAGGATGTCGACAACGTCAGGAAGCAAGCGCATCGAGCCGCCGACTGGAGCTTCAAAGTTAGACTTCCCGTAGCTGGAAGTCTTCGTGCTTTGAGCGCCGGGATCATCCCTGCGCCGCCACTCGGCTACAACCTGAGTCTCACACGCGAAGGCTACGTCAGGGAAGGCAGCCAAGAATGTCGTAAGCGCGCCTCCGTCCTCGACGGCGAAGCCGCCAGAGTAGACAACCTGCACGGCATTGTAGGCGGTCCCCATGTTGTCGTTGAGGTAACGAGTGACAGGGTAGTAGTTGAAGTGCAGCGCGCCGGAGTCAGTATCAACGTGGTAGTCGGAGGAGTCCACGGCGGTCGCCGCTGCGAAGTCCCAGTTCGAAGCTATCTTTACGCTTGTGATCGCTGCCTGATTAGCGAGCGGGTAGGCACGAAGGAAGACAACTTTCTGTCTAGCTTTGAGGTCGTATTCCTCCGTCCTAGCCGTGTAGTGAAGAGGTCGGTCCATGAACTTCTCCATCCTCGCTGACGTGCCAGCGATGAGTTGAGACAGAACCGCGTCCTGTGTGGTCCCCGAAAGATCGAGGAGGGTCTTCACCCGAGCTAAAGTCGTAGCCTCCACGTTCAGTCCGTTGCGCCCTCGTCGGTAACTTCGTGTTCAGGAGTCGCCGTCATCTCTCTGGACTTGTAGCCGCCCTTCTTCTTCTTGCTCTTCTGCGGCTTGGCGACTTGGACGAGAGCTTTGAGCCCTCCGCTACGCTTGAATGTGTTGCTTGCTTCGCGTCTGGTGAGTAGATCGCTGGAGTCCGATTCAAGGGCCACGATCTCGCCAGCTTCTGCAATCGGCTGGTTGTCCATGCCGAGCAGTTGATAGCCTTCTTGTACTTGGTAGTAGAGGGTCATTGTCTTGTTGGTTGTTGAGGGAGGTGAGGGACGGCAGCAAGGAGATTGAAGAAACTGCCGCCCCCCGGTTAATCTAAGACTACTTCTTCGTAGTCTTTTTCTTCGCCGTCTTCTTCTTCGCCTTCTTAGGCGTAGGAGCAGCGGCCACGAACCTAGAAAGGTCAACAGGGGACACAACTGCCGAGCGTTCACGCAGCGGTTCGAGCACGTCGCCCTGATCTGCGAGAGTCCCGCGTTCAGAGCCAGCGTTGCCGTCCACCACATACCCAGCGCCCCCACGAAGGGAGCCATCGGGGTAGAGGAGTTGCATCCGTTTTTTTACTCGGTACTTTGTCATGTTGAGCTTCCTTAAACGTCGAAGCTAGGAGCGGAAGCGTCACCCGTGTAGGCAGGCATTCCGACAATCACGCAGTTGTAGGCTTGCGCGTCTGCGGTGCTGCACTTCGCCGTACAGCGCACATACCTGCGCGTGTTGGTGAAGTCGATGGCAATCGTCGCCACGGAATTGTCGGCGTAGACTGCGGCTGCAATCGTTGCGTCCGCTGCGCCAGCGTCCGAACCCACCTTGTCGCACACGGCGAAAGAGGAGTCATCGGCAGAGTCTTCCACGGCAAACGCTTCGGTAGCCGCAGCGTCCATGTTGCCCATGATGAAGATGGCAACACCCCAAGTGTAGCCCCGCGTGTCGAAGGAGGCTCCGTTCCGCACCGAGGCACTTGTGGTTGACTCGGGGGGAAGAGAGTTGGAAACGGAAATGTTGTTGCCAATATCTAAAACAGTCATGTGATTAGCTCCTGCCCCTTAGAGGCTGTAAGAGAAAGACTCGGGGTGACGAAGAGCAACATCACAACGCATCGTTGCACGAATGTGAGTTTGATCCTTGGAGAAAGCATCGTCCGAAGTGTCGGATGCAAGAAGGCGAAGACCGCCCCAGCGAGCCACCATCACATCGTCCCAGTTACCGAACAGCACCGACTTGGTCGAAGCGACGGGTCCGGTTGTCGGAGCGGTCATGCTCGTAGTGGTGCGGAACTTAAAGCCGAGCAGAGTTTCGTTGAAACCCTCGGAAGTGTTGACCGCCGTGAGCGGGATGTAGTTGGCGGTGCTGGACTGCTCCATAGAGCGGATCTCGTTGACCATCAACGGGTGGATCGCCCAGCCTCGGCTCCCCGTGGGAGCGTTGGCGTTGTCGAGGTCGGTGACGAACTCAAGAAGCGAAGTAAACGCGGGAGGAGCGCCGATGCCAACAGCACCGCCGCCAAGGATTGCCATCGTGTTGCTGGAAATGCCAGCCGTGTTCATGATGCCAGTCGGCTGACCAGCAGCACCCGTTCCGTCGAGGATGCCAACATCAAGAGCGATGCCAAGCTGCGAGGCGAGGTCTTCGTTGATGACGGAGTCCGCTGTCGGAGTCGAGGTCTCAAGGAGCAAGTTCGACAAGATCACCCGACCCGCAAGAGTCTTAGGTGTCATGTTGATCTGCTCGAAGGAGAGATCGCTTGCCGTGATGCTTGAGTTCTCAGAAACCCAGTAGCCCGTTGCCGAGGTAGAGAGCTTCGGGATCGTGATCGGAATGCCTGTGGCCGCAAGGTCACGGACGCCGAGATCGTAGGCCACCGTCTTCGCCTTGAGCGAAGCAATGATGTCGGTGATCGCTTGCTCGGGGACTATGTAGCCTCCAGCGGGATCAACGCCAGAACTCATCGCTTTCTCTTTCGTCGCTTGGAAGACTTCAGCTTCGTAGGGCGCGTCGGAGAAATCTCTACGGGCGAGAGCGCGACAAGCGCGAGCCATCGAGAAGCCTTCCTTGCCGCTCTCAGGTGTAGCGACTTCAACACCGGGGAGGTGTCCGCGTCTCTCAGTTACGAGGTCTTCGCTGACTCGGGAGATGTTGTCCTCAAGGGACTTGATTTGGTTTTGAAGTTCGACACGCTTTGTTTGTTCAGCGTGTGCGAACTCCTCGATAGTGCCTTCGAGCTTCTTGCCGAGGGCGTCGAGATGGCTCTCAAGAGCAGTCTCTAGGTTCTGTTGTTCAGACATTGGAGTTCCAGTTGTTATTGGAGGAATGGTTAAGATCGCGCCGCAAACCGTCCGCGAAACCCCGGAGGCGGTCATCAAGCAACTTATCGAGTTCGCCCTTCGACATCTCGACAGCTTCGGGCGTTGCAGCTTCGGGCTCAGTAACCGAGCCGCTGCGTTCGCCGCTGTCGTTCATCGAATGAACTTGTCTCGTTAAGTCAGTCAGAGAATCGACTAGCTGGCGCAATGCTAGTGTCTGCTCTGCCTGTTGTTCTATAAGAGACGCCATTCCACGGAGGAAGGCTGTCTCGTGTTCGGGTGACTGGTCAGCCTCGGGAGGACTGGCCTTCTCGTCGCAGGAAATCTCGCAGACGGAGTTTGCAACGGCGACCGCTTGGTCTTCGTCCATCCCGTCCTGCTCGATGAGTTCGGGGATCTTCCGCTCGACGCACTCCTCGATCGTCTCGCCTTCTTGGCGGCAGGCGGGGGACTTCTCTTCAAGCACGGCTTCGGGCTCCTCGATTTCCACGGGGGTCTTTTGGATCGCCCCGAAGTCGACGAAGGAACGACAGACGGCGCGAGCTTTCTTGAGGAGGTCTTCCTCGTTCGTGTTGTAGGTGTCGAAGAATCGAGTCGCTAGTTGCTCGTCGAATCGCCCCTCGGTGATGAGGGACTTCACGCCGTCTTGCAGCGCGCTCGGGTTGGCAGGGACAGCGACCACGCTGATCTCCATGAGTTCGCTCTTCGTGTAGAGAGAGCCGTACTTGCCGAGGCCCATCTTCTCGCGCTGCTTATCGTCGACCTCGGCTGTCTCATGCGGAAGGAATCCCACGGAGGTCGCACGGATGAATCCCCGCTTGGCGAGTTGGTAGATTGTGTCGGCGAACTCGTGAGCTTCCTTGGGAGCGAACTCGATGTCCGACGTGAGGCGTGAGGGTCCGTATCGTCGACGCACGTTGGCCGAGCGACCGATGGGCGGGACGCGGCTGCCATCGTGCGACCAGAGCACGACGGGGTTCTGCTTGTAGGACTTGAGATCCCAGCCTCCGACTTTGATGATGTCGCCCATGCGATCCACCGTCTCATCGGAAACGAGGTAGCTGATCTGTCGCTGCTTTTCGTTCTGTGAGATTTCCGCGTTGCCCCGGACGCGAACTTGGAGGAGGTCGGGAGCCGACTTGATTTGATTTACTACGTCAGCGCCGAGCCGATCCATGTCGGCCACGGTCGCTTGGCCTGAAGCGACACGGGCCGCAATGTTGTCGAGTTCACTCATATCTAGGGAGTCTGGGGTGGGATGATTGCGTTTGTGACGCAGCGGCAGTTAGCGACCTCACGGGCCGAGGCTGCTTGGTCGCCGGGGTATCGGAGTCCGTTCTTGAATGGTTCGCCGACGATGGCCTCATCGCCGTCCATGATTTTATGCTCGTCCCTCACGCTGTTGTCTCGGCTGGTCAGCCAGATGTGGCGCTCGACTTTATTGAGCGACATCTCTTGGAGCCTTGCGCCGTTGTTCGCCTTCAGCACTTCCGTCCTTGCGATGCGGTCAGCGCGAGTGTCCAAGCCACCGAGGAGGTGAGTCATCCCGGCCTCTTGAGCGGCGAGCGTTTCACGGATCGCCTGCGGCAGAGTTATCGCGCTCGGTAGTTCGGCCTCCGACAGCACTCGCAGGATCGTGCGGCGAATGTCTTTCGCCAGCGTCGTATTCGGAAGTTCGGCCAAGTAGGGGATGTAGTCCTTGTAGAACTCCAAGATGAACGGGTCGGTCGTTGATGTGATGAAGGCCGAAGTCCCCATCTCGACCGCAACGCCGCCAGCCGCTGAGACCATCGAAGCCTTGAGCAGGGGTTCGATCTTGGCAGCGAGTTCTTCGCCCCAGCGCTCCACGTTGAGTCGGAGCATCCTCTCGATCTCTGCGTCTGTGGGGTTGATCTTTGTGGTGAGTCCGTCGACGCCTCGGGCGCTGCTGCTGCTCGCAACCTCGCGCAATCGCTTGCGTACAGACAAGAGGAGGCTGCGGTAGACCGCCTTGGTCCGCTTCGTGACCTTCTCGATCGCCACGTCTTCTTGCTCTGTGTAGAGCTTCCAGTAGGAGACGCGCTTCTCCTCAGTTGAAAGGTGGGAGGGCCAAGAGGCCGAAGCCGTTTCGAGAGAAGGCTCTGCGGTAGGCGACCGCACTTCGCCCTCCATCTCGCAGCACACACCTGAAGTAAGCTCCTTGCTCTCGTCCCTCCCAGAAGGAGGTGGCCCGTCGAGGTCTAGGCCAATCTGGTCAGCCGGGGCAAGGTTCACGGGGACGTAGCGATCGTCGCCGCCCTCGATCGAGACCTCGTCGATGTTCCAGCCTGCCAGCTTCGCCGCCTCCACAAAGCTGCGGTGTCCCTTCTCGTAGAGCTTGACCGCTCTGTCGACCTTCGAGTCCATGTCCTCTCGGAGCGCTGAGACTCCGCTGATGTCGAAGTCGATCAGGTAGGTAGACTCCTCGCCGCGCATCCTCTTGATGAGCTTGTACTGGATCTCGTCCTTGATGAAGTCGAGATAGGGGAGCACCGTGGTCTCCCAGAAGATCCTGTTCTGCTCACGGCTGGTCGCGTAGTTCATCGTCTCCAAGCCGAGCATCACGGGAGGAACGCCGAAGATGGAGAGGATCGTCTGTCGGTCCCAAGCTCTCAGCTTCTCGTGCTCCATCTGAGCAGGCGACAGTCCGATCTCTTTGTACTCGGTCCCCTGCGGAAGGACCGCCGTCTTCCTGTTCGACTCTGGTCGACCATGCGCTTCGTGCCACGACTCTCTGATGGCGCGCTGGTCTGCATCGGTCAGGGGTCCGTCGACCGTCAAGACGCCGCCCGGAGATCCACCGTTCTGGAGTAGAGCCTCGTCGTAGCGGTCGATGACGAAGTCCTTGGCCGCTGTCCTGTACGCCGCCGTGAGCGGACCCATTCCTCGGAGCGGGTTGTACGGATTGACCTCGGCGATCTGAACCACCGCGTGAGCAGGGTAGGTCGAGTAGCTTGAGCCAGTTGAGAACCTCCAAGCGATCGGCAGCTTTGAGTGCTCATCGAGGACGGGCTCGACTAGGTCGCCGCGTACGGGCCAGATCTCCTCGGGCTCTTCGATCGAGGCCATCATCCCAACGGCTCCACCGAGGGCTTCGACGGGGACCATGTTCCCGGAGGCGTTGCGCTTTAGGAGAATGAGGAACGTCTCGCCATACAGCATCTGACTCGTGCAGAGATTCCTGAAGAACTTGCGCTGCGACTGGAGAGGATTGGGAGTCTCCAAGAGCGTGGCAAGTCGAGAGTTAGGTAGCGTTTCAAACTCGCCGTTGGGGAGCTTGCGCTGTATCCGTGCTGGAACGCTTGACGATGCTCTGGAGATTGCGGACACGCAGGCGTAGATCCACGGGTGCTGCGCGTAAGGTTTTGAGAGGTCGGGCTCGCCGCCGAGGTTCATGGCCCATGATCTCTGTGAGCCGAGCGCGGACTGACTGGTCGACTTAGTCTTCACGTCTTTGTGACTAGACCTCCTGCCGAAGGGATCAAGCTGGTCCTCACGCTCCGCGCCGTGCACGACTCGCTTATCGCCTAGAGCCTCCGCTTGCTCTCGACCGCGTTGAATCACGATCTCGGTGTAGCCGAATGGAGGACAAGAATCCACGCAGGGGGGGTCGTAAGGCCCTATATGTAGTGGCCCTCCCGAGTCTAAATCTGAGGGGGCGTCGTAAGTCGTTTATTGGCGGGTGCTTATGTCTGCAAGTTTCTCGGTTTCTTAGTGGACTAATGTCCCGCCTTGGACGATACTCTTCTGTGTGGGAGAGACCCACGAGCAACCAACCAACCAACCAAAGGAAACCAAGACATGACTCACACGACCACCGAAACCACTTCTCACTTCACGCTTCCTAGAAGCATCCACAACCCCGAGCCTGATCGCCGCACGAAGCGCAACTGGACGAAAGGGGAGTTCCTCCCCGCTGGCCTGTACGAGCTTCGCACCGTGCATCACACGATCACGCATGGGGGCAAGACGGTAGAGATCGACAAGCCCGAGCTTCGCTACGTCGGAACCCACACCGACGCTCGTTATCACCTGACTGCCGATGACGGGCCGCGCTGGCACGAACTGATGCACTCGCTGGTCCCTGTCCTTCGGGATGGAGAGCCCACGCCTGAAGCGCTCACGATCTTGGCACGGGATGAGCAGGTCGATCACGCCGAGGACTTTATCGCCATCCTGTCCCGCGTCGCTATTCGTGGCAGCTTGAGAAGCGACGAAGTGGCGAGCATCGTCTCCGAGTACATGACCGAAGCATACGAGCGAGACGCTAACTAGACCCCGATTCCAACACCAACACCAACAACAAAAAGGAACCCAAGACATGACACACTTCCAAGACTGCGAGAACTGCGGCGAGAGCTACGGGCCGGGGTGGGGCCTCTCACAGAGAGGCTACCTCAAGGAGATAGAGATCCTGCACATCGACACGCATCACGGCACAGCCGTCGCCGAGACTGTGCTGGTCTGCAAGGGCAGAGGGCCGAAGAGTTGCGAGGCGCAGTACGCTGCCTCTGAAGGACTCCAGCCCGTCGAGCCGGGGTCACAGGAGCAGCAGGACGGAGTCGACTACACCAAGCGATAACCCCTGCCAGCATCGTCAGCAAGACGAACGGCTAGACCAACCAACACCAACCAAAGGAAACCAAGACATGACTACTCAGAACATCAGCATCAACTTTCGCGTCGAGATCATCAGCGTTGACCCCAGCCTTTACGCAACCTCCTGCGCTACACCTAGAACCGTCTACAAGATTTACGCGAACTCGCCGCTCACGAAGTACGAGGACCGCTACCTCGGGACCGTCGCCAAGTACGGTCGCTCTCCTCTCGGCTGGCAGATCATCGATTTCGGGCGCGACGAGACTCGTCTTCTCATTGACAGCGAGCCGCGCCACAACCTCAACGGCGACTGGTACGACACCCGCGCCGAAGCTGTTCAAGACTTAGTTCTCAGAGGCCGTCTGGCGATGCTCTAGTCAACCACTAACACTCACCAACCAAAAGGAAACCAAGACATGATAAAAAGACTCAGACAGATGATCCCCGACTCCAGCCACACAATCGTTCTTTCGGACACGGTCCTTGAGGTGCGGAGGGATGAGGAGTCCAAGAGGATCAGCGGGAAGGACCGCTGGATGATCCTCTACTTCGTCGACGAAGAGGGACGGCAGCAGTCGTGGATCGACTACGCCACGCCGAAGCAGGTGGCCTTTGCCCTGCGCGATCTCAAGCAGCGCGGCTACATGAACAACTACATTCTCGAAGACCTACAGGAGACAAACTAATGAACACGCCCACTTACACATGGATCAAGAACACAAACCAGTTCGGAACACAAACGGAGGAGGGGATGTGGCACTCGGTTCCGTGCCCTCACCTTGTGGAGCAGATCAAGAAGGAGGGGTACTCTGTGCAGTTCCCGAGCGACCAGTATTGGCATCCTGACTATGTGATCTTCAAGGGCAGGACAGACTCGGGGACTGGCTGGTTCATCGGCCAGCGCACGGCGGGAGGCATTGACCCCGGACATCATGGACCGTTCAAGACGAAGGGCATGGCGAAGAGAGCCGTGCTCGGAGGCGAGTAACCCCTCTAGGGTGGGCGTGAGGGGGGCTTCGGCCCTTCTCATTTTTTTCTGAGTTTATTCTGGACTCCTGTTCCTCTTTGTGTTCTTATCTATCTATCGAAAGGAACGAGACCCCAACCAACCAAAGGAAACCAAGACATGACCACAACAGCACAAGCCACCAAGTTCATCCCCGGCCAGATCATCTTCGCCTCACTCGCCTGCGCTCACGGAGACTTCCGAGTTCGCATCGTTCGACGCACCGAGAAGTCCATCTGGGTCGAGCCCGTCGATATCACTCACGAGCAGATGCCCCTCAAGCGATGCGGCGTCAAAATGTTTGGCAGCACCGAGTACGCCAAAGCCTACGGCTGGCATCTCGCAGCCGACTCGCTCACCTCACGCGGTCACGATCCCTACACAATCTAATCACAACACCGGGGGCTTCGGCCCCCACCACCACCAACCAAAGGAAACCAAGACATGACACTTTCAGACTTAGGACTCAACTCGCAAGCCATCAGCTTCCTTCGCTACTTCGAGAGCACGACCGTTCTCCCCGAGGACGGGTACGCCGAAGAGTTTGCAACTAGCCGAGTATCCACGACTCCCTACTTCAACCGACGCGAGAGAGGCTTCGTGATCTCTGTAGAGGTTAAGCCGCATAAGCTCTATCGACGTTGGGCCTTCTACGAGCATCGCGTCAGCGATGGCCTGCAAGTCCTCGCGTGGGAAGATGACCGCTTCATTTTCGGAGAACCCTTAACGCATAAGGACGTGCCCAGCGAAGCGTGGGGGCCTAACTTCGAGGGGACTGCGAGCTTCAAGAATGGCGACTTCGGCGAAGCTGGACGCTACCTTGAGCGAGAGCTTCGAGCCGCGCTTGAGTTGAGGGAGAGCTTCGCAAAGCGCCCAACCCAAGAAGCCTAGACCAACAACCAACTAACCAACAACAACCAAAGGAAACCAAGACATGAACAAGACAATCGACACATTTCACTTCTGGAGCCACGAGGTCCACTCAACTACAATCAACACTCTAGGCTCACGGGTCGCCGTCGCCAACATAGAGCCGATATCAGGGGAGAGACTCCGGGAGCTACTAGAGATTCAGAAGACCGTAGGAGGAGCAGAGGAGGCGGTGCAGGGCCTGAACGTCTGCATGGCAGAAGAAGGCTTCCGCATGGTCAGCACAATTCGGGACTCCCCGACGATCTACGAGGGACGCGATGACGATATGCGTGGAGGAACTCTCTGGGCTCGGGGAGACGGTCACACCGCAGCCTCGACGGAGTTTGTGCGCTGCTACTCTGGCATCCCCTTCGTCTGCGAGGTGAGCGATGACCGCTGCGAAGATGGCGGCAGAACGGGCTACCTCCGCGTCAAAGGTGGGAGAGGGCTGATCTGAGTGTGGTAACTCAGAGGCAGGACGGGGGTCGGGTCTCAGGACTCGGCTCCCTCTTCTTTACTCGAAGCTGGTCCTCCAGTAGCGCCAGCCGATCCGCGTCTACCTCGAAGGTCGACCAGCGGTAGTCGCAGCTTAGACACTCGCGCCGTCGACGGATGGAGCCGCGCTCATACGAAGGCCGAGAGTCTACGACCCGCGTCTCCAGCTTGCGGCACTCCGGGCATTCGATCGAGTCGCTCATATGACGAAGATCCTTGAGCTTGAGTTCACCCTGCTCAACGACAGCATCATCGCATCCGAGTAGTCAGGGCTGGAGCCGTAGCGCGCCCGGATCTTGTCCTTCGATTCCATCTTCAACATCCCGCGCTCGTTGTACTCATAATTGGTCCACGTCATCTGTCGCCATAGTTGCTGCTTCCATTCTCTCGGGACGCTGAGGTGGCCGTTCATCAGCGCCATGCGGCAGGCCCAATGAAGCTCTGCTCGCCTGTTCAGGATCTTGATGTCGTGGCCGATGAGCCAGTTCCAATCTCCCCGCGCCCGTGATCCAAAGTCCACGGGGTCGACCGACCTTCCCGCTTCGCGCATTCGGTCAACGACCCCCGCCCCGAGACCGTCGAGGTCGACGTGGATGTTCTTGTCCTCGATGCCCCACTCGTCGGCCTTCATCATCGTTCGCTTCGCCGTGTCCATCAGATCATCGCTCTGCCACGAGCTTACAGACTCCACCCGTCCGTCGATCGTCACGATCGCCACCGTGTAGTCGGACCCGCTGCGAGCTACGTCGAGGCCGAGGTGCTTGCCCTTCGCGTCTTCGGGAGGCGTGTCGCAGGTCGACTCAAGCAGCCACTCAGGCACAAGCTGGTAGTCGCCTCCCCGAGGCGGGAACTTGCCGAGGACGCGGACGCAATACTGCGGTGACTCCTCCCCGTAGAATTCTCCCTGCTCTTTGATCCAGCTTCGGCTGATGATCTTCTCGGGCACGTCGTGCGCTGCGATCTGGAACCGCTCCCAATTCCCTTTCTGATGCGAGTCAAAGAATGCGCCGTCTGGACGAGTCCCGTTGCCGATCAGTAGGCAATATGTGTTTGGACTGGTTAGGTAGCCTCGCATGGCATCGAAGATGTGATCCGCTACGCCGCTGGCTTCGTCGATGATGACCATCAAGCCGCCCGGACCACCGGGGTCTGCGCCCTTGGCGTGGAAGCCTTGGAAGCGCTCTTCACGGTCGGTCGATAGCCCCATTGCATACCACGAGGGTCCGATGTCTAGGCGCGTTGTCATTAGCTCACCCTTCAGCGTGAACTCAGCATCGGCGAAAGCTGTACGGACCTCTCGCCACAATAGGGAAACCTGATGCCACGTCGGCGCACTCGTGACCACGATGGCGTCCCTGCGCGTCATCATGAACCACAAGAGCAGCCTCGCTGCGAGCGTAGTCTTCCCCGCGCCGTTGCAGGACACGACGGACACACGCTGGCGCTCGACTAGAGCTTTGCCAATGTTCTGCTGAATGTCCCAAGGCTCCCAGCCGAGGATGTCTCGGCAGAAGCCCGTCGGGTCGTTCACATATTCAGGGTAAGGCGCATCAAGACGAATCCCCAACTTCGAGTCTAGTTGCTGCCGCACCTGTGCCCAAGACCTCGCCGTCAATCCGTCGTATGACTCTCGCTGCTGCATCCTTTGGAACCTCTTCTAGAACTATGTCGGCGAACCGTGCGAGACAAGCCACAAGGTCTCGGGCGTTGAGCGCGGTCGCTGCATCCAGTCGGATGCTCCACGCCTTCTCCTGTCTGCGAGCCAAGCGCTCGGCTGACTTGGCTAAATGATCGAGCGCCTTATCGTCGGCGATGCCACGCTCCAGCAACTCACCCAGAAGCGACAGGCATCTCGCCGACTCCTTCGGGTCAGTCGCCGACCGCGCCTGATTGTAGAGTTCGAGAGCTTGCTCCCTGAACTCGGGCGTGTCGTTCTCCGAGACGCGCTCCGCTGCTCTCTGAACTCCGATGTCGATCAAGGCCAAGGTCTCACGCAGGTCGAGCAAGGACTCGTCTTGCCGCGCCTCTTGGTACGCCTCTCGAAATCTGCCGAGCCCCTTGGCGTAGCGTCCGTGCTTGATCGGAGCGCCGCCCAAGCCACCGTGAAGTCGGCAGACTCGGCGACCCGGAACGATGGGCTTGCCGCAACGCGCCTGCGTAGACTTGGCCTTGGCACAGCAGCGATTGGGCTCGTCTCCCGGTTCGAAGGTTGTCGATGATTTTCGTGCCATGTAGGATGTTGCTTTTATATGGAAGTTCGGCTGAACGACCCTAATAAAATAGGTGGGGTATCATACGGTCTGCGCTGCGCGAGGGAATCTTCGACCCCCATCCCCTCTGAGTGCAGGGTCGATGCGCGTGGTGCGTGGCTCTGTGGTGCGTGGAGACGTGGCCTCTCTGCTCGCTGGTCGACGGTCCTTGCTTCATGGCTCCCTGTCAGCCCCTCTGAGAGCGGCGATCAAGCTCCTCGGTCTTGGCCCTTAGCTGCTCGATGCTGCATCTCAGCGCCTCGTGCTCCTCCTCAAGGAAGCACAGGTGCGCGGCCATCGTCCCGAGTTCCTCGATCGCCGACTCCATGATCGTGAGCTTGGCCGTCAGCACGGCGACCGCTGTCAGCAGTTGGTTGACCAGCGCTCGCATACCGTCGCCGCCCGAGCCCGAGCCCTGCCCGAAGAGCAAGGGGTCCACGCCACCACGGTCTACCATCGGGGGCACAAAAATCGAGGAGCGGCGCGCCCAGCGGAGGCGTTCGTAGTTTGATTGGCCGTTGTTTCCACCATACACCTCGGTCTTAGCATCTATCGAGCCACCTTGCAAGGACCACCATGAGGTTCCCTTCCTTCTATGAGTCCTTCTTAACAGGCTCCTCGATCCCTGCTCCACGCTCAGTCCAAAAGTCTGTCGGTAACTCTACCCCGTTCCAGCATTCGAGGCCCTGCGTACCTGTACCCGTACTCCATCGCTCGGCTCTTGGTTGCCCGTGTGTTCTTGTCTGTGCTTCCATCCTCGGTCACAGGCTGAAGCCACACAGGTCTGCCTCGTGTGGGCTTGGCAACAGCGACCCTTGACCCGTCGATCTTCTGTGTGTTGCACACAGGCAGCCCGTCTCTTCGTTCGTACTCATCAGCCTCTCGGATCATGTATCTCCAGCAGGTTGCTCTGCTCTTCACGAAGGTATGCACATGGTCCGACTTGGGTGAGCAGATGATATCGAGATCCTCTGAGTCAGGCAGGTCGACCCACTCCTCCCCGTTCGTCTCTAGCTGCACCATCCACCCATGACCTAGCAGCGTCTCGACCAATGGCCCGACCTTCTGCTTCATCGGCTCCCCGCCCGTCAGCACACACAGCGGCTTATCACCGATCTGTGTGCGACCTCTCATGTTGTTCACCTCAACAATGATCGAGGTCAGCGCTCTCACATCCCCGCTCTGGTTCGCCGTCTCGCAGTACCAGCAGTCAAGCTGACAACCTGCGAGATGGATGTAGACCGCGCTCCGACCAGCGTTCGGTCCATCGCGCTCTATGCCTTGGTCGATGTCGACCACGGTCAGCAGCAGCCCGACGTGCCTCCCCCTTGAGATGTGCTTCTTAGTCAATAGTCGACTCCCCCTCTGGCAGCGCCGAGTAGATCCTGTTCATGATCGCGTCCTTCCTCGTCATCTCCTCATCGGGTGACAGCCTAAGCGCCACAGCGTCGACCACGCTCATCTCCTCATCCGTGAACGTGATGCTGGTCGCTCCCTCCCTGACCCGCCGCTCTTCCTCCTCAAGCTCTGCGTTCATCGCCTCGGGGATAGCGAGATGCACAGGGTCATCGTCCTCGTATCCCTCCCCATCTGGGCTGAGGTCCACGTCATCGAGCCCCGTGCCTAGGATGGCGTCGACCTCGTGCGGAGCCCACCCGAGTTCAACGGCAGCGTCGACCGC
>TARA_R110000824_G_scaffold64402_6_pt1 | contig 40336 bp, 58 predicted proteins | sample TARA_R110000824 | Tara Oceans TARA_R110000824 (sample SAMEA4397747) | marine metagenome | biome: Polar Biome; feature: [MES] marine water layer (ENVO:01000295) within the mesopelagic zone...; material: water (ENVO:00002006), including particulate matter (ENVO:01000060) such as......
TTTGGATGTTTGGGTTTGTTTATCAAGGCCAACCCTGTCGCCCGCTGTACGACCAGCCGTGTAGCCGGACGCGTCAGTTATTCGCTGTTTGGATGCCCGTGCCTTGCCAGTTTCCCCCCAGGTCTGCTTTATATATTCAGCAAGCATGGTATCGTTGGCTTGGTAGACGGCCGGAAGATTGGAGTGGCTGGTGGTGGCCGGGGCTTCTTCTTGTCGGCGCTTTTCACGCAACCGCGTAGCAATACGACTGGAACACCCCTTACGGAAATTGCCCTTGTAGGGACCGTCACCACCAGATTGGTTGGACAACTTAATAATGGTGTCGGTTAGGTAGGTGGCCATTTCCGCTGCCGTCACGGTATTGGCTTGCGTACCGATGATATAGTGGTAAGTACCATGCCCTGACCGCGAATACATATAGTCGCAGAAGTAAAGGTAGCAAGTGGCTCCCCAAAGGGTACGGACCCAAGGCGACGCGTGTTTGGTCGTCGCATTCATGTGGCCCATCGTTACATCTTTGGGAGCAGTTTCCTGCTTGTGGTTGCTGATGTCGAGCATGGATAGGTTATGCTCGGCAAGCATTGCATGGGCTTTTTCCGCAGCCAGTGCGGCCTCGTTTTCATTAGGGCTTGTTGACAAGGCTAGGAGCTTTTGCACCTTGTCCAACACGTTGTCTTTGGTCACTACTTTCTCCTTTCTGGGCTTAACAACTTATGAAGTATTATACCAGGGTTCCGAATCTGTAGACAACGTGATTTTGCTCGCTGCGAGCAATTAGTTTATCCCCATTCGGAGCCCACCCAAGCTTTCACTTCAGCGGTAGTAAGCAGGACATCACCGACCTTGGTGGCCTGAGCACCTTCATTATTCTTGATTGTGTGGGTTCCATTTTCAAAATGGTACTCAACTTTATTGATGGAAAATTGTAGAGATTGCTTTGGTTCGTCTGGGGTAATCTTCAACATAGTCATGTTAAATCCTTTAGTTTGCTTATGATAAAGGGCTCGTTGCTGTACATATCCCGCAACAAACGACGGAATATTGGCGCGGGCACATTCGCTCTTCTTGCTACTCGCTGGAGCATTAGTTCTTCTTCTTCCTTTCGACGCGTGGGGCTTTCCTTATTGAACGGTTTGTAGTCAGTATCCTCAACTTTTACCGCGTACTTGTATGTTCTAAGTGGATGGTACATTAGAAATCACCGTCAGCACACTGTAAGCAAGTGAACCCCTGTTCCCGCCACATTTTCACCACTTGGGTACGGTCCTCAAACACAACCATTGGTTCGTACCCATTGTTCCTCATATGTTTAGTGTGACCCTTCTTTAGTATGTAGTCAGGCCGCCGATCTCCATCCTTACGCATATATAGCTGTTTATCAAGAGTGAACAGGTTATGGTTGCTGAGCCATTCTTTAGTCTTGTTTCGTATTTTTTCTGATCTACCTGTAGAAAAGATAACCGGGGTGGGGCTATTATGGAAGAGGTGGACTGCAACAGCAAGGATGGAGGGTACTGGTTCGTCTTTATCGCATTCATCATAAAACTTATCCCAGTCCTTATTGGGGCCGGTAATGTGATGTAGGCGGTGGGTAGGATTAGCCAACGTGCCGTCTATATCAAAGACATAGGCCGGTATGATATTCATTAAGACCTCCTTTTATTGGGGAAAACCACTTCGGTCTTGCCCTGCGCTTCCATGTCGCAAAGTCTGATTTCTCAGTTATGTAGTAGTTTTGATAAGACAATACTGTGTCATTACTTTTGCAATACTCGGGCATGCACATGGGCGGGTCAACAAAACCATTCTCTTTAATGAGGAGAGGTAATAGTCGCAATGGTTCAATAAGGCGCTCAGTAGCATGGTGCTTATCATATCGGTAGGTATATTCTTCCATCTGTGATAGCATAAGATTAAACAACCACTTGTAATGGTCATCACTAGAGCGAACCCAGATGTTGCTGGGATGATTTTTATGAGACATCTTGTATAGAGCAACTTTGTCTGCATATTGATCGCCATCAAGAAAACGGTGGGCGCTGGATAGCATTTGTGCTGATTCCAGTATCATCTTAATTACATGCTTATCGCAGTGCATTTCTGCGGCAACCTTGGGGTCACGGTCTAGGTAAAAAATGTTCATTAAGAACTTCTTATACGGGTGCGGTCAAAGCGGGGGCGAGCCTTACCGCAATTGGGAACGGCTTCGGCCAGAGCCTGTAGAGTGGAAAAGAATCCCTTGTGCTCCCAGCGGTGTCCCTTAGTGTATAGATGATCTTTGGGGCCATATGAAGAAAGACTGGCCTTGGGAAGACGGACGAAAGCATCGTAGCCGCGAAGCTGAGTTTGTTTGCGTTTCATTCGTATTGTCCTCTATAGGCACGGGTTAAAAGATTAAAGGTAAAGGTGTAGATACCAGGGCGAATATGTTCACGGTTTCCGGCCACATTTAAGATTCGAATGTGGTTATCCTCTAGCCAGTTAACAAGCTGGATTACAGCAAAGTCTAAAGGAATGTGGGGGTAATTCACATGGAACATGGGTCTGTCCATACGTCCACAACAATTGCGCGTGGTGAGACTTCCTGGTGAGTGTATATTGCCGACAATTAATGTGCCGTCGGAGAATTTGACATTATGTTCAGTCCTTGGGCGGTAGCTTGCCGAGCTGGACTCAGTCATGCCAAACAACTTGGCATAGGATGGCTTGGGGCCGTCGTGTGTGAGAAACCCATTGGGCATTTGTCCGCCCGTTGGTATCTTTAGGTGGTTGCCGGAGACGAGACCAGCGTGGTCCGCCCCCGACTGTCCACCGGATACTATGGTAGTGAACACTACTTAACTCTCCATATCCTAACGCTGTTGTTCTCCCTTGCAGAAACTATTTTCATGCTGTTATTTCTGGCGGTTTGCCTAACGGAGTCTTTGTTATCCCCAGGCTCCAACAAAAAGCTGTCACCAATATCCATCGACTTAAGTAGGCTAATCCACTTGTTGCGCTGACCAGCAAGTGGGATACCTTTTTCTATCTTGTATGGCACTTAACTCTCCTTTCTGTGGTATACTTAAGCATAGCAGGGTTGGATAAGGGAATGCAAGTGGGATTATAACCATTCCTCGCTGAAGATGTGGCTACGGAGTTTGGTTAAGGTTTCATCAAGCTTTAGTTCAGCCTGTTGTAGCTTTGCCTGACTTTCTGCTTCCCAAAGATCAATGTCCTCTACCATTGTTTTCCAAACTGATACAGCTTTGGTGACGGCCCGTATCTTACCGGCAAGGTCATCATCCCCGTGGGCATCAAAGAATGCTTTATAGATACGGGCCATATCGTACCCAGCTTTGGTATCCCCCACTTGTCGCTGACCAGCACTGATCATGGAATCTGTAATACGGCTAGGCATGATTTTACTTAAGCTGGACATCTGGTGGGTTTTCCTCTAGTGTATGGATTAAGGTACGGAGTGCAGAGTCAAGTACCTGTTTGCGGGTGAGTTTCGGAAGCTTGAGATAACTTTCAAGCATGTACTGGGCCTTAAGGAAAAGCTTACCAGAGTCGGTGGCAAGCTTTAGGGACTGTGGGGCATTCATCTTGGGTGCCTTTCAGCAAAGGTTTTCATCCAGTGTTGGTGGATATCGCGGGCTTTACCGCTGGTTAAGTCTGGGTAGGCCTCCATTAGATAGGGGGCTGCGCCCATCATATTGGTGGCACCCGACTTTCGTAAGTTGTCAAGATACTTTAGGTGTTCTTCTTTCATGGCTTGATTTTCCTACGGGTTAGCATGAAGAACTCAAGCATGTTGGGGTCAAACTTTTTGTTATCATACATTATGTCAACATAATTGTTTTCATCCAACTTCCTTAGGGCATCCAAAGTACGGTTAATTCTATTCAGTGTATGTTCTTCAGATGGTTGCGGTCCAGCCTTAATAGAAGCTACCCGTGGAATGAATTTGGCCTTACTGACAGGTGCCAGGGATATGTCGGGGAAGGAGTAGTGCCCTGCCATAGATATCCTCTTCTGAGGCCCAGTAAACGGTAGGCAAACTCGTGGGGGAAGGGTGACTGCGTTGTACTTGTGGTTAATCCTATACCCTCCCTTTCTTACCAGCTTAATCTTAAGCCCAGAAAGTAATGTCCCCCTGGCCATCGCAAACTCGCAATATTCCGGGATATCAATATTATCGGGGAATTTGATGTGCGCCCTTACGGGGTCGCCCTTGCAGACTGTAGCTAGGATGTGGATAATACTCATTATTCAAGCTCCTCTAAGGTAAGATAAAAGGATTTGGGAAACTTATCGTCTATAAACTGCTGTGCTTCGGAATGAAGATGTTTGTTTAGGAGGTGAAGTTTATCGCTCAAGCGGCGTTTGTGGTCTGGTAGCCTGGACAGGTTGACGTGGTCCGGGGCGGTTATTGTTAGGACTATATAGTGGATAGTTTGGGTCATAGTTATTCACCCAATAAAAGTTTGATGTCATCTGGGTAGATTCCCGCTTGCTCGTTAAGGGCTGCGATTGGGACCATGTACCATTCGGTTCGACGACCGTTGGTGCCTGATACAAAGCGATCGTATTCTGCTTTGTTGTAAGCGATACCAGCGGCGGTGAAATGTGGGTTTTCTAATAGACACACGGCCACCCACCTTTGTTTGATGTTCGTTTTCTCATTTTCATGATCATATATCGGTGGGATATATTGTTCTTGGACTTTGGTGCCGTGCTTTTGCAGGAATTCCTCTTTGGTCATTCCTGCAGCGGGGTTGATATATATGCCCATGTTAGTCCTCCTCAATTTGTTCGCTGGTTGGGTAATTGGAGTCGGTAAAGATGTCAGGGCGGTAGCCCTTTATCTTTTCTTCAATGCATATGTCGCAAACATATGCGATGAAGATTCTTCTGGCGTCTGCCAATTCTCGGCGTATTTCCCCAGAGCCGCAGTTGCATAGCTGCTCTTTCATGTGTTAGTCCTCCTTAACGCGAATGGTGAAATGGTGGCGGTGGTGAGGTTCGTTTAAAGACTCAACAAACTCGCGGGCCTGTGTTTTAATTTCATACTTAAGGTTTTCCAGATCTGCACTCATGGGGCTGTTACCCCATCCCTCATAATCTTTGGGGGCGTTGGTAGACCAAAACTCTAAGGTTAGATCCTCATCGGACAGGTGGGTATGGTGGTTGCGTTGTCCATAATGGTAGCCCTGATAATAGCCATCTATCATAGCTGTTATCTCTTCATCCGTAGCATTTGGATGATTGATATACAGGGGGTCGGCCTGATCCATAACGCGGATATGTGTCTTGTGTGGGGTAGTCCATACGTTGCAGCCCATAACCTGTCGCATGCTATTCTCCTTTCTGTGTGGCACTAGGTGAATGCCGATGTATGCTTAAGTATGGCACAGTTTGAACGTGGAGTGCAAGGGGATTTGCCTCTTTGGAAAAGTGCCCTCCTGGGGGGCTTTTTAAAGACTATGAAAAGTGGTCTGTAAAAATTCAATACCCTTATTTGCTAATAGATACAGGTCGCTCATGTGTTTGTGCATTGAATTTATTTGCGATTTGGGGGGTGTTTAGACGGTTTTTTGGGGTGCTTTTTCTGCGGAGTGGTCTGACAATATTCACGGCTGTAAGTGCTTGGAGGAGCTGGTTATTTTTTTAGATCGTTTAGAGGGGTGAGTGAGATAATTGGGGCTGTTCAATGCAGTTCAATGCAGTTCAATACTCTAAGGTGAGTCTTTTGTTGTTTTAAAACAAGAGTCCGGCATTGGAGAGTATTGAAGTATTGGCGTATTGGCAATATTGGCTGGAGGATCAGATTTCTGATTTTTGCCAGTGTGGCCATCGGTAATACTCAGCGATATAATAGGTCTTGCAATGGCTGTCATCAAAGGCTGTAGGTGTATTACGGAGGTATAACCTGGTAATACTCTTCAATACATTTGGCGTGACGCTCATATAGGGGTGGAGCAGGGAATGCAAGAGGTTGTTTGGGGTGTTTGACGTGTGGTCTGTGAGGTTTGAAGTATAGGGCAGGGGAGGTTGGTATTCATCAGGTGCGCGTGTTAGCCTATCCGATGACGACTTACACTGCCACTTGGAGTGTTTTTTATGGCCGACCAACCTTCACGATTCTTAAAGGAAGCTCAGCGAAGACGGGATCTTACCACCGACATGGAAAAGCAAAACAGGAAGGCCAGCAAACGACAGAAATGTTGCGATGTACCCTTTGATATTATAGTTGATAAGCTGGACGAACACAAAGGGAATGTAGCTCTTGTCTGCACTGAACTCAATATAGGCTATGCTGATCTCAGTCGTCTAATCACACAACGCAAAGAACTAAAGGAAATCCTCCTGACTTCTCGTGAAGGATTGATTGACGCAGCCGAACAAACCCTCCGGACCCATGTTGAGCTCGGAAGTCTAAGAGCATCAGTCTATGTTCTGGACACCATCGGCAAGAAGAGAGGCTATGTTAAGGAAGTCGCACAAGCGGCGGACGCTGACGAATACAACAAGGTCAAGGCGAAGGTCGATCTCACTAAGCTAAATGATGAAGAGCTTCGCCAGCTACAAGGTCTCATGAAGAAGTCGGACAACTCATCAAAGATGATAGACGTAACGCCGAATGATGATTGACGATTTACATAACAGAGGATGATTGACGATTTGCTTAACTGTTGTCTATGGACGACTCCTGACTCCTCTCCCGAGACTTGACCATCGATCCTCCTCCCGAGATCTTGAGGCTTCGTCACTAGAAGACTCATGACTCCTCTCTCATGTGCATGAGTGACGCGATAGTCCAAAGGAAAAGGGACCGAAGTCCCTAGTCCTTTAATCCTCTATGTTAAGGGCTGCGACTAAGAGCCATGCTCCCCAGAAAAATGTTGCTATCGCATAATAGATTACTGGGTCTGTCATCACATGTCGCCGTAGCAGTTGTGAAGAGCACTGTTCACTTCTTGGACGAAATTTAAGTCCTCTTTGTCGTTATGGTCCCAATTGGGATCTATAAAGCCGTAAGCCACGTCCGAAGAACTCTCCCATTTGAGATGCTCCCCGAACTGGGTTGGGATATTTATCATGTTAGTTGGTCCTCCCTATATCCCCTGGCCCATTCGTCGTGCCTACGGCCAGCGGGGTATGGGTTGGGAGGAGTTACTGCGGGCCGTTGCTCCGCTGCCCATCCCCCTTCGTTATAGGCCATTTCCGCGGGGTGATCCATACCCATCTTAGTGAAGTAACGCTTTTCTTTTCTTGGGTCTAAAGGGTTAACTGTCATAGTGTACTCCAAAGAGGCGTGGCCCACCCCCGAAGGAATGGGCCACTGGGTGACTAGGACTTGGGCGCGGCTAAGGTAATCAAACCTTTCTCAACCGCCCGCTCGGGGTTGTTGCGTGTGCAGGGGATGCCCGCCTCACGGCAGAGCGTGTAGTAATCCCCAACGGTCTTGCCGTTGCACTTGCTCACCAAAAGCTGCCACCGTTTCGCCCGAGCACAGCCAGGGCGGGCCGGTATCCTGGCCTCCTTGTTAGGCACGGTGATTACCATGCTGGTGAACGTGTTGTCCGTGGCCTTGGCCTTTGTCGTGGCGGCCAGCTTGTTGTTCAACACGCTGACTCCAGCCGTTGCTTGGACTTGCTTTACCATTAGAGTTCTCCTTTCTAGGTTGTGGGGTATCCCCCCATTAACAGCTATAGGTTAGCATACCTTGACAATTGAGTGCAAGCGTTTATTTCGTCCGTATGGATAGCGGCGCAAGAGAGAAAGTTCAGGACTTTTCACGTGATTGACGATTTGCTTAACAGTGTGATGATTGACGATTTGCTTAACAGCGGAGGACTCACGACTCGTCGCTCTCTCAGCTGAACGGTGTGGTGTGTGTTCTCACGAGAACTTGGTTGGTTGGTTGTTATCATGACCACCCAGCGTCAGAGAAGGTGGTGCTGGTGCGCTTGCACTTTTAGGCTATACTTAGGCATACATTACGTTAACCCTTAACCTAGGAGTTTAGCTATGGCTGATACCACTTTTGTGCAAAACGTTATTACGGTGCCCAATAAGGCCGCCAAGATACCCGCCCGCAAGGGCAGCGCCCGCGCCAGACGGTGGGCCATTTTGCTTACCCTTAGCGGGCAGACTGTTGGGGCCTATTACAAGGCTTGCCGTGACGCTGGCATACCTTGCACCAAAAACAACCCGCTGCGGGCGCGGGACATGGGGTTGGTGACGCTGGCCCCACCTAAGTAAGGATAAGCTACCGTCCCGCGCTGGCCCAGGCTGGCGCGGGACATTTTTTAGGCCGTAGGGCATCAGGACGGGGCACCCCACATTCTCCCGACGGGTCCCATATAGGGTTGGTACATGGTACCTAGGACTACATCACACGTCCCACAAACCTTTCCCCCTTGCACACGATCCTAGGCGCTGGTACCCTACGCAACCAAAAATTTTCGAAAAATAAACCTCATGGGCATATTTTCAAATATCCCCCCACCTTCCAACCCCAACCGCCACGACGCTGGATTTAAGTTAATCCCAAAGACGGCCCTAGAGCTTTCTAAGGGACCAACCTCTGCCCTCAATAAACTTTTGAAACTGATGCAGAGAGAACCAGAATTTGAACATGGAGCTTATGGGCTGCTTGATAAATCACCAGCCATTAAGCATAGAGGCGATAGTCCGCATGAAACTAATTGGCCAGACGAATATCCAGTCTTTATGGATGATGAGATCCCCTGGTCTAAGAAGTTTGATGCTCATGTCCACCCACCAAGGTATAAGGGAGTGAGCCAACCCCCATCCTCCCGGGATATATTAAGTGATTTACGCCGTCCGGGACTAACGAGCTATGTTATAGGTCCATCGGGGAGAGGCCCAAAGTCTATTGAAAGTATTAGGTTCCCAGAGGACCAAGAACCAATAAAAGATTGGGATCTTTTCGACTTCGAAGTAGAAAGATACCACAGGTACCTTGCTGACCAGTTGGGTGATAGGTTTCCGGATAAGGAAGACTATACAGAATTCATGTTCAATAGTGTTGAAGGACCACAGTATATTAGGTCACTTCTTGCGAGAGATGCTAAAGATGAAATGTATGACTATGCTTATACTCCAGCTACCAGCGAACATGAAGATATATTTTCTAAGTTCCTAGAAGAAGTAGACTAATGCCCGTTCTTTCCACTTCCAATCAACCACCTTCCAACCCCAACCGCCACGACGCCGCCTTTTTCCTAAAGCCCTTCGCCCAAAGATCATTAGAATCTCCGGGCCTCAAAAGTGCTTTGGAAAAAATGTGGTATATGATGCAGAGAGATCCGACTGTTGAACATGGTGGGTATGGATTAAAGAGTGACCCTACATATTCTCACTTTCAATTTGGTACCGAACGCGATGCGGCGCACATGCCGCCGGGGGACGAAGACTTCTTTACAGATCCTTCTATTCCTATGGACGACAAGATGTTCCTACACAACCACCCTCGAACTGACCCGGAATGGAACGAACATCCGGAAGAACTACTTGGCCAATTTGACTATACTGTAGCTCCATCCTCGGGCGATCTATTGCGACCCAGATTATATGAACCTGGATTAGAATCATTTGTTCTTGGGCATGACAGGAAAGGTAGCCCGATACTAGAAAGTATAAAAAACAAGAATAAAAGAATGACAGAAGATGAACGATTTATATATGACGACGAAATACACACCTTAAGAGAAGATTTTACAAAAGAAAAGTTTCCGGAATGGGACGAAGAGTTTCCCTTCCCGTTTATGGAATTAAAAGATCCGTCAGCCCAATATAGAGCTTGGATTGCTAAGGAAGCTGAAAAGGATGAGTGGGACTATACTTTATCCTCCCCAGATGATAAGTTGATAGAAAATATTCTAAGGTATATGAAATAGTGGCCGCTCTACCCCCACCCATGCGTCCCCCTCCCAACCCCAATCGCCACGACGCCGCCTTTTTCAGAAGGCCAGTGCAAGACTTAGTAAAGTCCATGCCAAAGGGAGCTCATTCTGCGCTTGACAAGCTTATTGAAATGTGGAATAAAACACCGGATTATGAGCATGGGGCTTTCGGCAGCAGGAACAGGGCTTCAGAAGTTGAAATGGTGCCGGGGAAGTATAATGACAAACTCATATGGCCTTCCAGACATAAGTACAAAATGAGGGATAAGCCATACGATAAGTTTGATATGCACGATCACCCCCCTGCCTCTCCCCAGTTTGAGTTTACCGTTCCGCCATCTTCTACAGATATTGGTGTGAATCGTATGTACCCAGGAGCTGAGTCTTATGTCATAGGTAGAAGCAAGCCTGGGGATATAACAATCGACTTGATTCGTCATGATAAGCGACTTCCACCTTATTCGTCAGATAAAGAAAAAGAAGCCTACGAGCATTTCATGACACAACACCTTTCTGATGAGATGGAGAAAAGGTTTTCTGGTTATCTAGGTAATGAGTTAAGTGTACTTGAATCTGGACCAGGAGGTGCCGCTCACAGAGCTATCATGGAGGACCTTGCTAATAAAAACTTCTTCGACTATATATATGGTTCAAGCTCCCCGGTGGATGCCCAGCACTTCGAAGAAGCTCGTGGTAAGAAGTTAGGGCCGTCAGAAGCATTTAGTACTCTTTCTAACTTCTTAAAATTGCCGTAATGGAGGGGCGCAGTAAGAAATGACAGTACTATCACTTCTTCAGAAAATGCTCAAGGAACGTAGGGCTCCTGGGCTTATCACACGCCAGAAGCCCGATCTAGAGCCCCCACCCCTAGAACTGCCGCCCGATCCAAAAGTTCAAACACCATATGATAAGCCAGGGGCCTTATCCTCCCTGGACATGCCGAAAATTGGGCGTAGAGCTTTCTTAGCTGGTACAGGTGGTGCTCTCGCTCATTCCGTGTTGTCTCGGCCTTCTCAAGAACTCATTGGGGCCTTGACCGGAGCCCCCACGAAAAAGCTATTTGATGCAGACCAAGGAGTCTTCAATACATTTTCAAGGAATCTTTGGGAAAGGCAATCTCCAGGCTGGAGCGGGATGGATAGGCTCAATATCACCCCATCCCTACAGTATGAAGTGGATCACAGCGCCGGTTATTGGAATGCCTTAGATAGTGCAATTAAAAAGCTCGGCGCAAACCCTATAGACATTCCCCCCGATGAATTAATTAAGCGAGCTGAAGGTCTTCACAACCCCAGGGAACGTAATGCCCTGAAGGATTTTCTTGACGAAGAGCTAGACAGCATGAGATTTGAGGCACAAGGTAATAAAAATCTCTTTAAAAGTATAGATGAACTTGGACCTCTTAGCACCCCCGCCAAAAAAGGAAAGCCCAAATCCTACTACACATCAGATGATTATGTGGATATTGGCGGTACAGAAAAGCGGACAATAGGTCGCTTAAAGCAGAATAAGGCCAAGCAAAAGAAAGATATAAAGTATCTTAGCGAAGATGCCACTGATAAGGAACTTCTGGATAACTACGAAGCTATCAACAGAAATATCGCCGATGATTACGACTATGAGCAGAAAAATATTCCCGGCTACGATAAGTTGAAAACTAGGATGGCTCAGCTCAAACCTGTGAAGGATATCCGCGTAATGAAGCGGGATATTGAAGGGTATTGGTCCAATCTAAAGTCTGAAAAAGATAATATAAAGCGTGAGATTAAGAACTTTAAGAAAGAACTTATGGACCCATACCACAGTCTCGGCACTAGGCCGGAAGATCACTCAGAATTCATTAGGACATTTAAATTCCCAAAGGAACTACAGGGTAAGGTTAATGAATTCCGTGACCTTCGTAGGCAGAAGTATATGGAAGAACCATTGTCAGATAGACCAGAAATACTTGAAAGTGTAAAAAAGCTAGAGCAAAAGATAAAGATCTTAGAAAAAGAAATAAACCCTCAGATCAATAGGTTCCTACGCACTGTGGATCTCCCAGCCAGGGCAGAAAAGCATTTTCAAGAGGTTCTTAAAAGAACTCAAAAGGCTGAAGATGTTATGTTGGGAAAAATACGGAAGTTAGAACTCCCATAGCCCTCCTACTTGCTATCCCCATCCCAAGCATGTTATAAAACTGACCCCATGGAGTATCCTACAATCGACGATTGCGTAGAGCATGGTTGGCCCTCGCTTCATGCGATGTGCTTCATGGACGATATTTCAAAAAATCCAGACGTGCCAAGCGAAATCTGGTGGTACTGGCTAAACCCAGATTATTTGTCTCACATAGAGCATTAGAAAGCACTTACCATGACAACCAAACTCATAAACGAAGGATAAGCTAATGGCAACTAGACGAAAATCCATTACTCTAGCTCCTACGGCCCTAGATCGTAATGGCATTTCTACTACGGAAACCTTCCTGGCCACTCGTCTTGACTTCCTTATCAACGGGGCGCTCTCGACGGGGTATGATCGTAATGGCATCGCTGCTTCCCAAACCCCAACTTCCTCAGCAGCAATGACCCTTGATGGAGCCCTTGGTCTTGACTTTGTCAGTCGAGATGGTGTCTATATTTTGATTTATGGGGCTGCTGACGATACTGGCCGCACCTTCTCAGTTGTTGGTCGAACCAAAAACGGCCATACGATTACCGAACAAATCACTGGACCTGATGCTGGGCTCATTGTTCTTGGAGCAGTTAAGTTCCACTCTATTGTATCGGTTGCTTCAGATGCTGCGACGGCTGGGGCTATTGAGATTGGTGTCAATGGTTATGTAGACCTTGCCGCTGCTGGAGCGCCTCAGCATTTTGCTATCTACTCTGCGGGCGACGATAGAGGGGTTACCATGACTGCCGTTGGTAAAAATCGATATGGTGCCGCACTAACTGAAACTATAACCGGCGGTAATGCTGGCACTGTCATTGGGTCTTTGAACTTTGCCAAGATTGATAGAATCTCAACGTCAGGGGCAAGCGCGGGCGCAGTAGAAGGTGGTATCGACGGACTATGCGAAAGTCAATGGTTTGTGCTCAATCAATACAGTAATGACTTCGGTGTTAGCATTGGTGTCGACAAAGTAGCGGGTACTCACACCTACGCAGTCCAGCATACATATACAAATGTTATGGCCCCAGGGTACACTGAAGGTGATGAAACGGTATTCACCCACAGTACCATCACATCTAAGACGGCTGATTTCGAAGGAAGCTACACAACTCCCCCTGTAGCTTGTCGTCTGGCTTTCACGGCCTTTACTTCCGGCAGTTCAATCATGCATGTAGCCCAGTCTGGGAGTTAAATAAATGGTATCTGGTCTTTTGGTTACTCTTTTGATGCTGCTGCTTGGGGCGTGCTCTCCAGGGCAGATATCAGGCAACAAGAATGGCGTTGGCGAGTACGTTTGGACGGGCTGTCATGTGGTTACGGCAACCCCACACCAAGGCGCTTACGCGATTGATCCTCTAGGTGACTTATGGCTGGGGGATAATCTCTATTTCAAACAGGTGAGCCTCGACGGCACGGTTGGCCCAGTGGCTACTGGCAAGCCTTGCTAGCAGCGGCGAGATGGTCTGGCTTATCCCTGTTTTGATGCTGGCCCTGGGGGCCTGCTCTACACCTCGGGTGAAGACGGTTGACACGACCACAGCCATTCAGACGGCGGCGAGCCTGTGCGGGACCAAGGCTAAGATGACGGAGAAGCTGGCGATAGACCATCAGGAGTACCGCGTACTCACCGGACGGCTAGAGAGTGGCCTGATGCTTGAGATGTTAGTCTCTCGTGGCTCTCTCGGCTGGACAATACTTGTGACTAGTGAGTCTGGCATTGCGTGTCTTTTTGCAAGCGGGACGGAGTTCTCGACGGGGGGTGACGACAAGGCTTTTCCGGGCAAGAAACTACCAGGGGTGACAATGTGACGGATACTATCCTCTGTCCGTGGTGCGGCATTGGTACACGCCCAGTCGAGATTCAAGGGCATCTTCAATGTGGTCGATGTTCAAGGGTGATCTCGAGTTATTGTTACGTTGGGCAGGCGGAGCCCTCGCCAGAGGCAGACAAATGAGGAAGCCCCGCATAAATGTCGGCAAGCCACCAGAGCGGAATCTGTCCCGAGCGCAGAGGCGCTGTCTAGGTTGCGGCAAACCGTTCTCGTCAAGAGGATTCGGGAACCGCATATGCCAGCCCTGTCACAAGACCGCGAGCCGTGGACACCCAATCGGCGAGGACGGACGGCACCCCACAGGCCCTGTGGTGGTGATATGACTGAAATGGTGGTTTGCCCGTGGTGTGGTGGCGTCACGCGCCCCGTAGAAACTCATGGTCATCTTCAGTGCGGTCGATGTTCAAGAGTGATCTCGGATTGCTGTAACGGCGAGCAAGAGCAGCCAACCAGTTCAACTGCCGATACGGCCTCTTGCGATATAGAACTCGTAGTCTCCTCAACCTAATGAGCCCCCTGAAAGCCATAGCCCGCCTGATACAACTGGTTAAAGAGGAGAAATTGCCTCCCCAGGTCCTTGATAAGCTGCTAACAAAAGAGGGCGCACTCAAAAACGTCCCCATGCGGCACGGAACATCGTGGAAATTCAAAGAATTTACTGACGAAGTCCCCACCTATCTAGCTGAGGATCCTCGGGTTGCTTTCCACGCAGCTAGGTCACAGGTTTCGAATCTCACCCCCAAAGGGGCGCTGCCAGGACCCCGCAGAATCATAACAACGGTTCAGAACCCCCAATCCACACTCACTTCTAATTGGGATGGATCAGTAAAAGAGATGAACGCCTTGCTGGCTCGCGCCGAGAAAGAAGGACACGACTACATCGACATGCCCATCGCCCAAGACATTTGGATAGATTACCCCCGGAGCCCTCACTACGCAACCTCCCTGAACCCCAAGAACTTGATCCAGGTGGGCGATGACGTGGTTCCACAAAATGTTCGTTCTTTAAGGCAGTTCCATGAATGGTATGACTAACCCAGAAGAGTTTTTAAACGAGTATTCGCTTGATGAAATTAAGAAGACTCTCGCTGAGAAATCTATGAAGGAAATAGAGTGACCGACTTCCAAGCCTTATTGGAGAATGTGTCTGATGAAGATATACAGACAGAACTTATGTCGCGCTCTATGTATGAGTTCATTAAAGGGGCCTGGGCTACCTTAGAACCTGGTCGGCAGTTTTATGATAATTGGCATATTGAGGCAATATGCGAACATTTGGAGGCAGTATCAAGAGGCGAGTTGCAGCGCCTGATAATCAATATCCCTCCTAGGCATATGAAGAGTTTAACTTGCGCCGTAGCTTTCCCGTGCTGGACGTGGATTAATAAACCACATACTCAATTCCTATTCGCATCCTATGCTCAGCCTTTGTCAACCCGCGACTCAGTTAAATGCCGGCGATTACTTACTTCCCCCTGGTATCTTAAGAACTGGCCGGACTCTTTTAAGATAACAACTGACCAGAATCAGAAGCAGCGGTTTGAAAACGACCACAATGGTCACCGTATCTCTACATCAGTTCGTGGTGGGATGACTGGTGAAGGTGGAGATATTATTGTTATCGATGATCCCCACAATGTGAAAGAGGCTGAATCAGAACAGACCCGACAATCAACTTTAGAATGGTGGGACACTGTTGTGCCAACTCGTATTAATGATCCAAAGTCTGGAGCGTTTGTGATTATTATGCAGAGAGTTCATCAACAAGATCTAACAGGTCATATCCTTCGACAAGCCCCAGGTGATTGGACTCATCTCTGTGTCCCTGCAGAATATGAGAAAAACCACCCACACCTATATGTGTCCACTCTTCCCAACCCTAAGAATGAAGAAGATCCAAGAACAGAAGAAAATGAATTGTTGTGGGAAGAAAGGATACCCAAAAATCATCTTGACCGCCTAAAGGGACAGCTTGGTATGTATGCCTCGGCAGGTCAACTCCAACAGCGTCCTAGCCCCAAGGGTGGAGGCATTTTAAAGGAAGAGTGGTGGAGGCTGTGGGAAGAGCCAAAAATGCCGGATTTCGTTTATGTGCTGCAGAGTTGGGACACAGCCTATTCCGAAAGATCAGGTGCGTCACATTCAGCTTGCACGACTTGGGGCGTTTTTCCTTGGGCTAGTCGTTATGCAATAATGATTATGGGTCGCTATCGCGCAAGAGTGCCCTATCCCGAACTTCGCAAAATGGCCCGTGAACTTTATGACGACTTTGCCCCTGATGCTGTAATAATTGAAAAGAAGTCTTCTGGGCAAGCTTTAATTAAAGACTTACAGATGATGGGCATCCCAGCTTTACCTTATCTTCCTGAGCGAGATAAAGTTGCTAGAGCTCATGCAGTTTCGCCCTTGTTAGAAAGCGGAGTTGTATGGTACCCTGACCGACGTTGGGCAAAAGAAGTAATCCAGTGGTGTTCCGTATTCCCAGCAGGCGATGGAGCAGATATTGTCGACACTCTTAGTCAAGCCCTTATTCGTCTCAGGCATATGTGGTACGCAGAACCACCAGAAGATGAACAGTGGGATCCCAAGCGTATTGATCGTGATGACCCCATGTTAGACAACATCATTGTTCTAGATGATAAGAGGTCGCTTTATGGCTGAAGCCTTTAACGAACCTGTTGAAGTGGAATTTGGCGACGGCGTAGAGCAGATGCCAGACGGTTCTATTTTAGTGGACAATATAGAAGAAGTAGGAGATGAAATTCTTGAGCCGGGGCCGACATTAAGAGAATTTGACGAAAATTTAGTTAGTGCATTTAGTAAAGATGATCTTGAAGCCCTTGGGGAAAAGATTATTGAAGACTACGATGACGATGTTAGTGCTAGGACAGATTGGCTAGATATTTATACAAAAGGTCTTGAAACCTTACGGCCTGAGGAAAAGCAGATAAGCGAAGATAGGCCCGCTAATCGATCTTCTAGAAAACTAGCCACCGTTATTCACCCAGTTATCGCGGAGGCTGCAACTCAGTTTCAGGCTCGGGCTATCGGCGAACTATTTCCGCCTCAGGGACCAGTCGGGGCCACAATTGTAGGCGATACAACTGAAACTCTAACGAAACAAGCAAACAGAGTTCGCAACTATATGAACTACCAGCTCACAGAGGAGATGGTAGAATACTTCCCAGATATGGATCAAATGCTGTTCCATCTCCCATTGGTAGGGCAGACATATAAGAAAAGTTGGTTTGACATTAATCTTGGTAGGGTTACTTCCCGATTTGTCCAAGCTGAAAACTTTGTTATTGAACCTAATGCAGCCGATTTAGAAACTGCTACAAGATACAGCCATTTTTTAAGAATACCTCCGCACGAGTTTCAGGAATATGTAACTAATAACTTTTATGAAAATCTGCCTGAAGGGACTACGTCTGATGGCACGTTAACTACCCCACAAGAAATAGACGGTATTTCTCAGCCCGCCTCTAAAGAAAACGATTTACCGGCAGAATTGGTTGAGACTCACTGTTACCTTGACCTTGAGTCAACTAGTCTTGAACCTGATAAGCCGTTCGTCGTTACGGTTCATTATTCTACTCATCAGGTTGTGGCTGTTAGGCGAAATTGGGACGAGGAAGATACCGATAAGTATAAGAAACTTGTTTGGTTTACTTCTTATAAATTCCTTCCAGGCTTGGGCGTTTATGGGTTTGGGCTTTATCACATAATTGGTGGTCTTGGAAAAGCCGCTACTGGAGCACTTCGGGCGCTTCTCGATTCAGCAGCGTTCGCAACTCTCCAGGGAGGCTTTAAGCTGCGCGGGCGCGTACAGGGAGGGGAGGTGGAAGTCGCTCCCGGAGAGTTCCCAGATATTGATGCCGCAGTCGATGATGTTCGTAAGGCTATTATGTCTCTGCCGTTTAAAGAGCCTAGCCCAACGATGATGACATTACTCACATACGTTGTGGATACAGCCAAGAGATTTGCCACGACAGTTGAGACAAGTATCTCCGATGCGAATCAGAACACCCCTGTTGGCACGACTATGGCGCTGTTGGAAGAAAACTCACGGGTATTTAGTGCAGTTCATAAGCGTCTTCATAATAGCCAGAGACACGAATTTAAGGTCATAGCCAAGCTCAACGGTATTTATCTACCGGACAGGTACCCATACAAGGTTAAGGAAGAAGATCAAGTTATTCTTAAGGATGACTTTGACAGTAAGATAGATGTGATACCTGTAAGCGACCCAGCAACCTTTAGTTCTACTCAGCGAATTGCTCAGGCTCAAGCCAGTCTCCAACTGGCCCAGTCTTATCCTCAGTACCACAATGTTCCAAAAGTTCTCAAACGTATGTACGAAGCTATGAGAACCCCAAACTATGATGAAATGCTTCTTGACCCAGCCGATGTGCCACGGCAAGATGCGGTGGCTGAAAACGTAGCCATAATGACTGGTAAGCCTGTGAGAGCCTTAGAAGATCAAGACCATATGGCGCATATGACGGTTTTGGATGATTGGTTTAAGCGGCTACCAGATCAAATAAAGCAGGGGGTTGCTAATCCATATATGAGCCACAGAGCTGAACATATGGCTCTTCATTATCGTTCTATGATTCAAGCACAGATGCAGGCACCTATGCCGCCGCTTGCTAATCCTTCCGAGGAGCAGCCAGTTCTTCCCCCTCAACTAGATGCTCAGATTAGTCAGGCGGCGGCAGTCCTTGTTACCAAAAATCCACAACAGCCTATTGGCCCAGAGCCGCCTGAGATGCCGGGGCAGAGTGCCGACCAAGATCCTATGAAGGCGGCACAGATGTTGGCTGAGGCTGAAGCTATGTCTATCAAGGTTAAGGCCCAAGCTGACGCAGAGGCCAAGCAAATGAAGGCCCAACAGGATATTCAGATTAAGTGGGCTAATTATGAGATGGAAGTTAAGATAGATAACATACGAGAAACTACGAAAGCTAAAGTAGAACTTATGCGAGAGCGTAGGAGAACAGAAAATGATCAGGAGAAGCTCAATGCAGAAATCGATCAAACCTGGGCTAAAGCGGAAGCCGACATCCAAATCGCCAAAGAAAAAGCAGAAGCCCAAATCCAAACAAAGCTCATCGATGCCGAAGTACTAGCAGACGTAAAGCGTAACCAGAGTAGAGAAGATGTCGAAAGCCCTTAACCAACTATTCAACACTAGCGAGACAGGAGAAGCTCAATGCAGAAATCGAAAACAGCAAAGAAAATCCTGAAGAAGCCTTTCGGGCATAACCCATCCAATAAGGACCTCAAGACGCTGAAAAAGATGAAACTAAAGCGATCGTCACCTAAGCCGAAGTACTAGCAGACGTAAACCGTAACCAGAGTAGGAAAGATGGCTGGAGCACTTAACCCTTATATTGATCCCGGCAAGATTTGGGAGAGTATAAAAGCCCAGAATCGTAAGCAGGCTATAGCCCAATCTAGGGATAAACGACCAGGGCACCAGCAAGCTTACGACCGTATGGGCGACTTTGTTGGTGGATCCTATGATGCTTTTTCTGATTTAATTGGTACTAAGCCGGCTGGACTTAAATTGTCTGAAGGTGATTATTTGGGGGCCGCAAGTGACCTAGCCTATGGTCTCGGTCTTGAATTACCCTTTGCTATGGCTGCGGGTCCAGCGTCCATGGCAAAGAAACCCTTCACAAGGATGTTAATGGAATTTGCTAACCCAATGGGTGGTAAAAGTATTGGAGAAGAAGGCTTAAGAGAACTTTGGAAGATTATAGGCCCGGGAGTTAAGAAAACAGCTTCTGCTATTCCTGCGGGCGCGGCGGCGGTAGGAGTCTTGTCACAGCGCAGCGATAGCATTGGTGAGGACGAACGTTATAATGACTATTATGACATAGATATGGATAAGGACTATAGGTCTGGAATGTCTGAGCTATTGGAGGCAGAAGGTCTTAGTCCAGGTGCCGAATTGATGAGGCGGTACTGATGAGCAAAGCCCGAAAGGTAGCCGCCGCTGAAATACGGGCCGCGAAAAAGTGGCTGGAGCGTAGAGATATTTCAGCTAAGGAACTTTCACCTAAAAAGTTTGCTATGGCTGCAAAGCAGTTGGATAAGGGTTTCTTGGAGACCCTTAAAGTTATCGCTGGAGAACAAACAGGAGGTCAAATCTAATGGGTCCATTACAAGGTCTTGGTGAACGTGGAAGACCCCCTTCTAATGATATGATTCAAAATGTAATATATCAAAACCTGGCTCGGAAAGGTATGGAACTTACCCCACCGCTTATGGATATGATACGCTCAGTTATAGAAAAGGCTCGTATCGCTCGGGAAGGTAGTAATCCTAATCGGTACCCAGACCCCAATCAAGCCTTCTATGGATATAGGGTAGATCCAGAGCGTGGACCGACTCATTATCGTTCTGGCGGGTTCCCACCTCGTGATCCAGATAGGTGGCAGCACACTGGCACAGAAGGGGGTCCCTCCCTTCTTACTCGTAGTCGCCCCGGTGGCGGGCCTTTATCTAATCTAGAATTAGGTGATCCGGGGGATGCCTTTAATGTCAACCCGAGAATGGATCAGTATTTGGTTGATACCCCAAACCCAAGGAGCGCCCCTATTTCCGATGGCCCTGGGTTTGCGACTACTATAGACGATATGGTAAAAAAGTTTAAATCTGAGGAAGCTGCTCAGGCCCATCTTAATCGTCAAGGCTACGGTGATATTCCAGAAGAGTTTACTGGTCCGGTTGAAAGTTATGGATATCCAGGGGTTAAGGGAAGCCCTGCTGGTGATTTAGCGGCTGATCGCTCCGCTAGGGGTCCAGAATTGTTTAGAAGCTTGGCTCGTCAGAACCCAACATCCGGAATGGCTGGGGTACTTCAAACTCTTGGAAAGCGTCATAACAAGGTACCGCGCAGTACCTTGAGAAATGAACTTAGGAGGGGGCCGATTGCTGAATTAGCTAGGAAGCGTCCAGAAGATCTTGACTATACTACCTATTCAGATGACCCGGAACGAATTGAGGATATTCTCAAGGCATTGCGAGAGGAAATGTCTTTTAAGAACTTTTTCGATGATTCGGGGTTGTTGAAGTAATGGGCGCTCTTCAGGGGATTCCCCCTCCAGATTATGATGGTCTTCTCCAACTAGTTGGCGGAAAGGCTAAACTTGCTGAGCATATTCTTGATATAATTCGTGATATGTCTAGCCAAGGAAAACCCACACCTAGATTTCCTTACTCTAGAAATTCTGTGCGGAAGCAAGAACACTTAACTGGAGATGATTGGTATGAAGCCCACCCATTAGAATCAAGAAAAGGACCAGCTAGGGGAATAGGGCCAACTTGGTACGATTTCAATCGTGAATTTGGTGGGCCAAGAAATCAGTATAACCTTACTGGAGGTCCAATTTCCAAGTACCATTCTATAGGAAAAAAATTAGGTTTTGAGGATATGCAAGATCCATTCTTTGATTCTGGTGATATTATAGAATATCTTAGGCAAAATAAGAGAATGAAATAATGGATCTTGCGGGTTTCATACATAAGCATAGAAAGGAAATAAATAGTGAGATAGAAGATCTAAAGGAACAAATCAGCCTCGGACAATGTTCTTCTTATGAAGAGTATAAAGGGGCTGTGGGAAAGATTGATGGATTCAAGCTTTGCCGCGACAAACTAACAGAAACATTAAAAACGTTAGAAGAGGACGACGATAATGAGTAACTTACCGCAACCAAGAGGATGGCGCATTCTTGTTGAAAAGCCTCAACCGAAGGAAGTGACTTCAGGGGGTATTATACTTTCTGATGAAAGTCGGGAAAATGAAAACTACCTTAGCATCGTTGGAAAAGTGACAGCCCTTGGGCCGATGTGCTGGTGTGATAGGGAGACTGGAGAACCTTGGACTGGTGGCCCTTGGGCCAAGGTTGGCGACTGGGTGATTATCCCTAAATTCACCCAGCTTAAGATGGTTATAGATGAGGTTCATTATCGTATTATTAACGATGATGAAGTGATTGCTGTAATCGATGATCCTAGCGTAATTCAGGTCTACACCTAACCGCGGATTGACCTACCGCGCAGAAGGAGAGAAAGATGACTGATAAAGATGATGTAAACTGGGAACCAGAAGAGTCAGAACTCAAGGAAGATCTAGATTCTGAGGAGCTAGAGCAGTTTGTTGATATTGTTGACGATAGCGATGATGACGATAAATCGGGCGGTGTTGCCGATGATGAACCAGAAGAGGAAGATGACGGTGAAGGGCGACAAAGACGATTTCAAAAGCGTATCGATGAACTAACCGCTGGACGACACCAAGCTGAACGCAGGGAAGCTGCTGCTACTGAAGAACTTTTAAACCTTCGTTCTAGACTTGATAAGGTTGAAAGTGGTGCCGATGAAAGTCGAGTTGGTGAATTTCAAGAGCGTGTTCAACAAGTTCGTGATGGCTTAAAGAAGGCCTCTGAAGAAGGAGATACTGACACACAGGTAGAGCTTACAGAACGGCTTGCTGATATGAAGGCCGCTTCTCGTATTCATGAAATGCAGCAACGGTATAAAGAATACCGGAAAAAGGGTGCAGAAAACGCTGCGCGAGAAGGCGCTGCAAATGCTGGCCAAGAAGTACGAGTTCCTCAATTGGCCAAGAAATGGCTTAGTAGAAATAAGTGGTTTAATGGTGAAGGAACTGAGGCAGAAACGGCTTTTGCAAGATCAATTGATAATCAAGTAGACGCTGACGGGTTTGATCAGGAAACCCCTGAGTATTATGAGGAACTAGATAAGCGTTTACAAAAAGTATTTCCTAAGTTATACTCTCCAGCGAAAGGTCGGAACCGATCAAAGCCAGCAACAATCCAATCTGGTGGTTCGAGAGGAAAAGGAAAAAGGTCTGGTGATGGTCGTATCCGGTTTACTAAAGAACAGTTTCAGACAGCGAGGGATTTAGGTTTGACCACCAAAGAAGATCTTCTCGCATACGCTAAAGAAATTAAAATTTTGGAGGCAGAAAATGGCTGAAGCTAAACATAGAAAATCCCGTGAATCAGAAGAACTACATGAACCTCGTGAAGACACGGCTCGCGCTGAAGTGTGGACTCCCCCATCATTTCTTGAATCACCCCCTCCTCGTGAAGGGATGAAGCAAAGGTGGGTTTCAACCTCGATTCTGGGGAAAGAAGTACCACAACACGTCATGAGAAGGTTTCGAGAAGGCTGGACCCCTCGTTCTGCCGACACTGTCCCTGAAGATTTTCCCGTTCCTACAATTTCACATGGTCAGTTTGACGGCTGTGTTGGAGTAGAAGGCATGATCCTGTGCGAGCTGCCTATAGAGAAGGCAGAGGCGCGGTCTAGATACTTTAGGGGTAAGACCGGACGGATGGAGGCTTTTGTTGATCAAGCCCTTGATAACGTGGAAACCAGAGGCGGAATTGCAATCTCAAGGACGAGAAAGCGCTCTGTCTCTAGAGGTCAAAGAATCGCTGATGATTAAGGAGTACAACTAATGGCGAATGCTGATACCCCACGGGGTTTTTGGCCGATCCGTCACCTCTCGGGCGGAATTATCCGTGCTCGTGAGTACCTTATTGCTACTGGCTATACGTCCAATATCTTTCGAGGTGATCTCGTGAAGTTGGTCGCGGGTGGTGGCATCGAGGCGGCGGCGGCTGGTGATCGATTTGTTGGAGTTTTCCAAGGTGTTCAATACGTAGATGCGGCTGGAAACCAAGTCTACGCCAAACACTGGCCCGCTTCAACTACGGCTACTAATATCAAGGCTTCTGTGTATGATGATCCGATGATCGTGTTTGGTGTTCAGTCTGCTGGTTCCACGGTTGCCGCCGATGTTGGCAATCTTGGGGATCATGTAGCTGGAACTGGAAATACGAACACCAGTCTTTCTGCACATGAGTTGAATGGAACCACGTCTACTGCTTATGCGGGGTTCCGCGTTTTGGACAGGGTTAATGCTCCCGGTAATGCTTGGGGGACCAATGTTCTGCTCGAAGTTCAGTGTTATGAGCATGAATACGGTTCCTCGCTTGAAGCAACCACTCCGGGCGTGTAAAGGAGAACTGACTCATGGCAATGAATCGTGCTACATTTGCGAAACAGCTCGAGCCGGGTCTCAACACCTTGTTCGGTTTGGAGTACAAGCGATACCCGGAGCAATGGAAGGCTATATTCGAACAGAATACTTCCAGCAAAGCATTTGAAGAAGATGTCTTGCAGGAAGGGTTTGGAGAGGCCCCCGACAAGCCAGAAGGCGAGGGCGTTGCTTACGACACAGCCTCAGAATTGTGGACGGCCCGATATAACCATTTGACCACTGCCCTTGCTTTCTCGATTACTGAGGAAGCAGAGGAAGACGGTTTGTATGGTTCTATCGCCAAGCGTTATGTCAAGGCGCTTGCACGGTCAATGGTGCATAGTAAAGAGATTACTGGTGCCAATGTCCTCAACAACGGTTTTGATTCCAGCTATACTGGTGGTGACGGCGTAGAACTTTTTTCTACTAGTCATCCTTCTACTTCTGGTAATCAGAGCAATACGTTGGCAACTGCGGCAGACCTGAACGAAACGTCTATTGAGCAAATGCTCATTAACATTTCGGATATGGATGACGATAGGGGTATCCCGATTGCCGCCACAGGTCAGAAGCTTTGTGTTCCAACTTCTCTTGCCTTTGTGGCAGAGCGGTTGACTAAATCTCAGCTTCGTGTCGATACGGCAAACAACGATGTTATGGCTCTTCAGTCTGGTGGCTTCCTTCCCGGCGGCTATTCAGTCATGCAGCGTCTAACTGACACTGATGCTTGGTTTATCCCGACTGATTGTCCGGATGGACTTAAGATGTTCCAGCGCCGTTCCATGAAAAAAGGTATGGAAGGTGATTTCGAGACTGGCAACATTCGCTATAAATGTAGCGAGCGTTACAGCTTCGGCTGGACCGACTGGCGGGGGTGCTTCGGCTCTCCTGGAGCGTAAGGGTATGGAGGGGCTTCGGCCCCTCCAATTCCTGTTCGGTTGATTTTCAACTTGGGGCTTGCCCCGTTTGAACGAAAGGGTTCAAAATGCCAACTTCTAATTACGGTAGCGGTTTTTCACATGGTGTGACCATTCAGGGTCTACCCATTCTCAATGTATATGGCGGCGACGTGTTCTGGGTAGATTCCGTTGGCGGAAGCGATGGAAACAACGGCACGTTTGGTCAGCCTTGGGGCACTGTTGACTATGCTATTGGTCGCTGTACTGCTTCCAATGGCGATATGATCATGGTCAAGCCCGGACACGCAGAGACCCTGGCGGCTAATGTCACTATGGATGTTATTGGTGTCCAAATTATTGGTCTTGGTCGTGGTAATCTCAGGCCCACGCTTACAGTTGGTGGTGGTGACTATACGGTCACTATGACAGCAGCTAATTCTTCTATTTCTAATTTCCGTATAGTTCTTGAAGATACGAACGATACTGTTACTAGTGCGTTTACCATTACGGCTGATGGGTGTATGGTTGAAGGTTGTGAGACGGTGGTTCATGCTACGGCGCAGTTTACTACTCATCTTACTGCTACGGACGCACAGTTCGTTGAAATTCGCAACAATACCTTTAAGTCTCTCCACACTGCCAGTTCGACTTCTGGTATAGTGGTTGACGGATGCGACGACCTGATTATTGATGGCAATGTAGTGGACGGACACTTTACGGAACACGCTCTGGATAATACGACTCCAGGGTCCGTAGATGAAATTCTTCGGGCCACCATTACAAATAACCTACTCATGAATCGTTCCACTACAGGTGGTGACATGTGTGTTGAGTTGGATGCGGCGGCTACAGGCTTCTTTGCCTATAATCAGCTTGTAGGTGGATTGGCGACCACTGCGGCCAACTATGATATTGGTAATATGGCTACTTGCGAAAGCTATGTTTCCGACACTGTCGGTGTTGATGTTGCAACCATCATTATCGGAACGGCTGCGGTCTAATTTAGTGGGGGGCTTCGTCCCCCCACTATATTCTTATAAGATAATATAGGAAGTCTTTTTACAATTCCTACTATATCACACTGGAATTGAAATGGCAGCATCTGAATCAGGTACAGTCGCATGGCGACCAGAAATAGAGGAAGTTATAACGGAAGCTTATGAGCGATGTCTTGTTGACCCTGCCATTATAGATAGGCAAAAGGTTAACTCAGCGCGAAGAAGTTTGAACCTTTTATTTGCTGAGTGGTCTGTCCGCGGAATAAATTACTGGAGAACTTCTGAAACTACTCTATCTCTAGTAAAGAGCACCAGATCCTACTCACTGGCTGCTGGAACTGTTGACATTTTATCCGCATCAACTAGGCGAAGTAGCTCGGACACTGGGATGACCAGATTGTCTCTCACTGAATATCAAGCCCTACCAACAAAGACAACTGAAGGTATGCCTGTTCAATTTTTCTTTGATAGGCAATACACACCACAGATTTATCTATACCCTGTCCCTGAAAATAGTACCGATACAATCGTTTATTGGAGCTTACTTCAAATGCAGGATGTTACTAAAAGTTATCAGTATTCAGATGCTCCCTATAGATGGACGGAAGCTATGACTTCTGGTCTAGCTTCAAAGCTTGCTATGAAGGTTAATCCAGCCCTACCGTCTGATAGAATCACAATGCTTGCAGCTCAAGCAGCTTCTCAGTTTGATTATGCCGCTACAGAAGAAGGTGAAAAAGCCGCTTTGAAAATTATACCAGTGTTATGATGAAATGGGTATCACAGCAAAAGGAGTACACGCCTTTGCAATTTGCGATCGCTGTGGATTCAAGTTACCCTATCTCAGCTTACGCATGGAATGGACTGGGCATAGAGTATGTCAGACATGCTGGGAGCCGAAGCACCAACAACTTACTCCTAAGATTGTTCAGGACGCTATCGGGATTAGATACCCACGCCCCGGAGAAAACAAAAGAGAAGATATCCGGGTCGTTCATAAGGTTGGTTTCGAGTTTTATATGCAAGTTGGTCTCGCCGCTATTGGGACTCAAGTCGTTGGTCTTGCAGGGACGACTGCTCTTGGCGATGAAGAAGCACAGGTTCTTGGTTGGGGTGAGGAATCCTGGGGCGATGGCGGTTGGGGTGAATAGATGACTGATTATTCAGATCTATTATCAAATCTTCAAGACTGGAATGAAGATGATTCTAGTGAATTTTCTGATGATGTTCCGGTAATTATTCAACGAGCAGAGGATCGCCTATTCTTAGATATTCCAGATCTGTTGTCTTATAAAGCCACAGAAACTGGGTCTCTAACGGAAAGCAGTAGAGTCCTTACTCCAGCTGAAACAGCTATCCGCGTAATCAAGTCTTTGTCAATAACGGTATCCAGTGAGCTTGTGTTTTTAACCCAGAAGAAAGAAGAGTATATTGACGACTACTGGCCAAATGTTTCTACCGAAGGCCAGCCGAAGTTCTTTGCTCAATTAAATGAAACCCAAATCATTGTTGCCCCAACTCCAGATTCGGCTTATGCTTATACTCTTCGCCATTTAAGGGTGCCAGCAAGATTGACTTCCAGTAACACCTCAACTTTTTTATCATCAGCTTTCCCCGGCGAGTTGTTCAGGGCTTGTATGTATGAAGCAGCTATATTCTTAAACAGGCCAATTGAAACTAAGGCAGAACTAAAGGGTGAGTATACCGAAGCTTCTACGAAAATGGGTGTAGAAGTTAGAAGAAGTCTTCTTGAAGGGGAGTAGAAATGGCGGGCATAACTCAAGCACTGTGTACGACATTTAAGTCAGAACTTCTTAACAAGGAGCATGACTTAAATACAGACACATTTAAGATTGCTCTTTTCAAAGCCGCTGCTAGTATCTCTGGCACTCATGGTGCGGCTTCAACTAACTATTCTGAAGTAACCGCTAATAGTGATGAAACCTCAGGTGGTGGGTACTCCGCAGGAGGGGCTACTCTAACAGGTGGTACGATCACTATAGCTGGGACAACTGCTTACGCTGACTTTGCCGACCCTACTTGGACCTCCTCTTCATTCACTACGAATGGGGCCATGATCTATAACGCTTCAAATTCAAATGCCGCTGTATGTATCCTCGACTTTGGTGGAGACTTTACTGTTACCACAGGCACTTTTTTAATCCAATTTCCTGCTGCCGGTGCCTCTACTGCATTAATTCGTATTGCCTAGGAGATAGCTGGTGTCTTCAAGCGCCTCAGATATTCTTAAGCTTGAACTTCAGGGAGTGGGGGAAAATGCCTCAACCTGGGGAACAAAAGCTAATGTTCTATTAGAACGGCTCGAACAGGCAGTCGCTGGCAGGGACACAATTAGTCTATCTAGCGCGACTTACACCTTGGACGATACTCAATATGTTAAGGGTAGCGGCACGACGGCTGAGAGCCACTACTGGTTAATTGAAGTCGCTGGAACGGCTGGCTCAGATTCCCGTCAAGTGGTGGTCCCAACGCGAGCTGGTCAGCGCTGGTTAATTTTCAACAATACTGGTGATTCAAAAAGCATTGTTGTGAAAACTACATCGGGGACTGGCCCGACTATCGCCAGTGGTAGAAAGATGCTGGTGTATACCGATGGCACCAATGTTGTTGAGGCCCTTTCAGACACCCTGGAACTTTCCAGTGACGCTTCTCCTCAACTTGGTGGGTTTCTTGACGCCAATGGTAACTATATCCAATTAGAAAAAGGAACTGATATTTCGTCAGCTTCCCCTGTAGTTTTGACCGGGGGGTCTGCGGGGTTAGATGGTGATCACTTTGACTTAACAGGAACGACAAATTTTGCCGCATTTACAGTAGCTGCCGACCGTCACTGGTTTATCCATCATGACGGCATTTTAACAATGACTCATCATGCCACCAATTTAGACCTACCTGGAGAGGCTAATATTACAACGGCGGCTGGCGATATTTCTGAGTGGATTTCAACCGGGGCCAATACGGCGCGTTGTACTTCCTATACTCGCGCGGCCACAGTCCCTGTTCAGACTGGAAAGCATACGATCTGGGTTCCTGCTTCTGCTATGTCGCCAACCACTTCTAATGGTTGTGCCTCTATAGCGACTGTTGAAACCACGGCTGGGCGACCAGATATTTTATCGCTAGACTTTGATGACGCTTCCGATGAACACGCTCAATTTAGTGTAGCTTTTCCCAAAAGTTGGAACTTGGGCACAGTTAATTTTCAAGTATTCTGGGCGTCTACTGCTACTGACACTGATGGTGTGGCTTGGGGCCTTCAAGGAGTAGCTTGTGCAGATGGTAATACAATGGACGTGGCCTACGGTACTGGGGTAGTTGTTACAGATGATGCCCAATCAACTAGTGAGGATCTCTATGTAACTGCTGAATCTGGGGCTGTTACGATTGCTGGATCTCCGGCAGCTAGTGAACTAACGTTCTTCCGTATTTACCGGGATGTTTCAGACGGTAATGATGATATGGCAGAAGATGCTCAGCTTATCGGCTGTAAGATTTTATACAGCATAAGCGCGGAGAATGACGCCTAATGTTTTTATCCCCCATGGATGGCGTTGGGTTTGGTGCCGGGGGGTCTGGTCTAACAGAATTCCCCAACTTAACAGACTTGCATTGGCGTCATGTGGCAGAAGCAGCCAATATGAGCCTTAGTGGTTCACTAGTTAATACTTGGTATGACACTGGGGACGAGAATGGATTAGCAGGAACCGGCGAAGCTGATATAGTTGGTTCAGGGGACACTCGTCCAACTTTCGGGGCAGCAACTGGGCCGAATGGTACTGGTTCGGTACTGTTCGATAATGACATAATGTCCCTCAATAACATGAGCACGGGCCTCGCCCAACCCTATCACTTTTTTTGGATAATGAAACAGGTTTCCTATACAACTTACGAACGACTTGCCAGCTATAAGACCAGCGGTAGTGCTAACGGTAATATCGGGCATCAGTATGGGTCAAGCCCTGGGATTGAGGGGCGCTTTGGTAATCCCAGCGGCGTTGGAAATAAGATCAGTGAGGCCACTCTAGGCACCTGGGTCTTGTATGAAGTTTTCGCTAATAATTCGACGAGTAGCTACGATCGGGTAAATAACGGAACAAAAAGTACTGGAATCAACTCTGGGAGTTCTGGGCCGTTTATCCGCTTTGTTATGTGTGGGGACGATAATATGAGTGATCTCCCCAGCCACTTTGACGTTGCCGAGGCTGTTCATTGCGGTGGCGGCAGTGAGGTTACTGGGGATGATCATGCACAACTAATGCAGTATTTTCGGGATCGCTACGGATTGACAATATCCTAAGGATAGTGTGAGAAATAAATGGTGTTATGATGATATACGCCCACAGGAGTAGGTGAGATGGCGAGTACAGCGTCAGACCTGATTAAATTTGAGAAGATGACTACCGGTGAGAAATCCGGGACGTGGGGACCGTTGGCGAATACCGCCATGTCGCGTATTGAAGAGGCCATCGCCGGGATGACAACCATTACCCTGGCGGGTTCTAATTATACACTAGATGACACGCAATACGTCGAACATACCAGCACCACGGCGCAGTCTCATCTAGCCATTATCAAGGCTATCGGAACTCCCGGTACTAGTCGAACGATTGTAGTACCTCTTAGGACTAAGAAGTATCTGATCTGGAACGCCACCACTGATGGCTCCGCGTTAGCGGTCGGCGGGTCTTCCGGGGCCACGGTGACCATAGCCAACGGGAATCTAGCCGAGGTTTTCTGCGACGGAACGAATGTAGAGTTCTGCGGGCCGCAGATAACAACGGCGGGAGTAATGGTGTCTGCTACGGCAACCTCAACGGGTGTTGTAGAACTGGCGACAAATGCAGAGGCTGTTGCTGGAACAGACACAGCGCGAGCTATAACCGCCGCCAATCTCTTGGCAGCGAATGCAATTGCGACTACAAAAGGCGCTGACATTGCCAGCGGTTCTCCAACAGTTACTGCAGACGGAAATTACTTTGACGTGACTGGGACGACAACGGTTGCTGCCTGGGCAGTGGCCGCAGACCGGCACTTCTACACTCAATTTGATGGCGCGCTACAGTTGACGCACCATACCACAAATCTTGATCTGCCTGGGCTTGCTAATATCACCACGGCGGCTGGAGATGTTGCTGAGTGGCAGTCTACTGGTTCAAACACCTGTCAGTGTGTTGCTTACACAAAAGTTGATGGGACAGCTATTGTTAGTGCTGTTCTTTCTGACACAACTCCTCAGCTTGGCGGATTCCTAGACACTAACGATAAGTTCGTTAGCTTCTCGCAAGGTGGAGCTATCGCATCTGTCGCAGGCGATACCAATATCTGGTCTGCTTTTGATGGAAATACGGTCCATATTACGGGCACCAATGCCATCACTGACTTTGGCACTCCGAAGCAAGCTGGCGATTCCATGTGGGTGATCTTCGACGCAGCAGCATCAGTCGTGGACAGCGCCACGATTACGGTCGCAGGCAATACTAACTTCCAGGCGGCTGCAAACGATCTAGCCCTGGTTTACGCCCTGTCCACGTCAACCTTTTTATTCATCCCATTTAAGAATGATGGTACCGCCGTAACCAATAGCGCAATCAACAGTGTTGTTGAGGACACAACTCCTCAGTTAGGTGGATTCCTAGATACAAACTCCAGGTTTATTAGTTATTCTCAAGGCGCTAATATTGCGAGCGTTGCGGGTGACACCGATATCTGGAATGCTTTTGACGGAAATACAGTACATATCACCGGTACCAATACTATCACTGACTTCGGCACCCCGAAACAAGCTGGCGACAGCATGTGGTTAATCTTCGATGCGGCGGCAGTTGTCGCCGATAGCGCCACGATCACTTGTGCAGGCAATACCAATTTCCAGGCGGCAGCTAATGACCTTGCCTTGGTCTACGCGCTGTCCACGTCAACCTTCCTGTTCATACCATTTAAGAACGACGGAACGTCGGCTATTGCTCCCACCGTTGTTGCCGATACAACCCCTCAACTTGGCGGTTTCCTAGACGCTAACGGCAACTATATGCAGACCGAGAAGGGTGGTGACCTTACTTCTGCCAGCCCCTTGGTTATCGACACTGATGGTGACTACTTCGACGTTACGGGAACAACAAACTTCTCGGTCATGACAGTGGCGGCGGATCGTCAATTTACGCTCCAGTTTGATGGTGCGTTAACGATGACGCATCATGCGACGAACTTGGACCTGCCAGGGGCAGCGAATATTACGACAGCGGCTGGAGACGTTGGTGTATTCCAGTCTACCGGAGCTAATACGGTCCAGTGTATCGCTTATACAAAGGCTGACGGCACTGCCGTGTCTGCTGGTGCAGGTGGAGGGCCGTCTAAGGGTACTGCTCCATCGACGTTCTATCGCACGAACGCTAAGGTACAGAACGAGGACCTCACGATAAGCAACCACTCGGCCACGTTCTCAGCTACGAATGCCACAAACTTATTAGATAAGGGTACAGACGATGGCTTCGCTGATGACATGAATGTGAGGCTCACCGGCAGTGATCTCCCGAATGGCTGGGTTATTGATACAGACTATTTTGTTCGTGATGTGGCTTCTGCCACTCTGAAGCTGGCCCTGACTATAGGTGGGTCCGCCGTGACGATTTCAGACGATGGCAGCGGTACGAACACGATCTTTGAAGTCATCAACGCTGGCGTGATAGGTCCGATAACGATTAAGACGGGCAATAGTTTGACAATTCCAAGCGGTAGCAGGGTGTTAATCCAATGAGTACACTTAACGTCGCAGCTCTCCAAGATGTAGATGCCGACGGGTCAAAGGCCACATTGCCGATAACCGGCTCTAACTTCACGCTCGGCCCTAACTGGGGCGCGATGGAGTTTGCCTCCACTGCCGCTATCACTGCCGCAGGCAATCTCAGTATCACAGGCTTGGCCGCAGGCTATGACTACCTAGTTCAACTTGAAGCATTCGCTCCGACTACGGACCTGGGCATTCTTTTCGCAAGAGTGGGAACAGGGGCTGGGCCGACCTACCAATCTGGCGGGTCTGACTATCGCTGGATCGATCTTGCGGTAATTGACAACGCTGACAGCGAACTGGCGATCTTCGGCACCCAAACCGCTGGCAACGACTCAGGCAACCTCTGCCAAGTCGAAATGCTACTCATCAACCCTGGTGGGACCGGCGAGAACATGATGGCGAGGTGGATGGGTACGATGGACAATCAAGCGGCCACGCCAAATCAGGCGAGGGTAATTGGCGGGGGCGCTTACATTGGTGCCACTACAGCGGTTACCGCCGTACAATTCGGCTGGAGTACCAATTACGGCACTGATACTTTTAAGGCCCAAGGTGACATAACAGTTTGGCGTAGGAGACGGTCATGAGTATTAGCCAGACAACTTTCACTACCGATCAGAAAGCGGCAGAAGAGGCGCGTGTGGTTGCGAAGAACGCTCTGCCCGCCACCAAGCTGAAAGTGTGGGAACGTAAGATGCAAGCCGCTGATGTCAGCATGCCACGTTCCACCGAGGATGTTATCTCTAGTTTTAGCGACGACCAGAAAGCTGCGCTACCCGCGTATACGAGAGACGCCTACGCGGCCAAGGTTACTTTGAGAGGACAGAAGCCATGATCTTAAATGAGAAGGTAGCGGCTAGAGCCGTAGTGGAGGGTTGATATGGCTAATGGACTTGTAGTTGCAGACACGGCTATATCGGTTGGTGGCCGTGCCGTCCTTGGCGCTAGTCTTGGCAGGGTGCAAGGGTTTCAGTATACCGAGAGCAGCGACTTGACACTGACGGCGTTTGGTTCTGTAGCTGACGCAGATCGAATTGGTGATGCCAGCCAGACGATTGTGATACCCACCGAAGGTTTTCTCACACTCAACTTCACTGGTCGCATCCTTCTCGATGGCTCAATCGCAGGACCAACCGAGACTAATGTCATGCTGGGCGTAAGGATCGGCACAACGAATTATTGGGGCACCATTGACGACAATGGCGGGGCGACGACATATTACGCTCTTCGCCTTGGCGCTTATGATAGCGCCAGTGACTATCTTGAGTGGACGGGCTGGGGCGGCGGCGACAGTGGTGGTTTCAGAGTGCCAGACCACGTCAACTTGGACATCCAGGCATTAAGTATTCCAACCGGGTCACGGTCTGTAGGGTTTGTTGTAGGCGTGGTGGCAGCGGGCAGTATTTTAAAAGGCGGGACTACAGCTTCTCGCGGTTATCTTACCGTAACTGATTGCACTTGAGGTCAATGGAATGACACCAGAAAAAGCATACACTGTAGCCAACAACTTAGCTCCAGGCGTGATCCATCGTTGGTCTCCGAGTAAGAACATTGGCCTAGAATTTATGGGCGGCTATGTGCTGTTACGGGCAGGGAAGGCTCTTCCAAGTGAGTCTGATGTTACAGCGCATGAAGATGTGTATGACGCCTTGGTCGCCAAGGTGCAGCTAATGAATACCTGGAAAGCAGCGATGCAGGCCGCTGATGTTAGTATGCCACGCTCCACCGAGGAAGTGATTGGCACAATGTCGGATGAGCAGAAGGCTAAGTTGCCAGAGTATACGAGGGACGCTTACGCCGCCAAGGTCACATTACGAGGAACGAAGCCATGAGCTTAATACTACATGGGACCGACGGGCTGACCTTTAATGATAGCAGTGTCCAGGCTGCCGCAGCGGCTGGCGGTTTAGCCTCTGTCCAAACCTTCACAAGTAGCGGGACTTGGACGAGGCCAAGCGGCATCACCGGCATTTTAGTATTCTGTCAAGCTGGCGGTGGCGGTGGCGCACAAGGATCAGGCGGTGTGGAAGGTAGTAGTGGTGGCGGCGGTGGCGGTTGTGCAATCGAGTACATCGATGTTAGCAGTACGGCCAGCGCCGCTGTAACAGTTGGGGCTGCTGGCGCTGGGTCAACGGGATCAGCCAAAGCGGCTGGCGCGGCTGGGGCTACATCATCTTTCGCATCCCTCTGTTCTGCTACTGGCGGCGCTGGGGGCCCTGGTGGTACGGCTACTAATGGCGGTGCTGGCGGCGTTGGGTCTGGGGGCGACATTAATATTGGCGGCGGCGGCGGCGGAGGTGGTTCAGATAACGCTGCCGAGCCCGGAGGTAGTGGTGGTAGTAGCTTTTTTGGTGGCGGTGGTCCTGGACCTGGAGATAGTGGCGGGGCTGGAGGAGTAGCTCTTGGCTATGGAGGCGGCGGTGCTGGTGCTTGTGGCGCGAATAACGGCGGGAACGGCACGGCGGGCATTGTATATGTTCTGGAGTACACATAATGGCTAAACATGCGCTTGTCGTAGGTGGTAGTGTCCGCGAGATAATCGACGACGGTGGTGGAGACATATCAACTATGTTCCACGCAGACATCGTGGCGCAGCTTGTCGCTTGTGATGGTTCTGTCAGTCAGAACGACACTTACGATGGTAGCAACTTTGCGGCATACATTCCTTATGTCGTGACATATAAGGATACTCGCCGGGCAGCCTACGCCTCTATCGGCGACCAGCTAGACATGCAGTACCACGATCTTGTCGACGGCACTACGACTTGGAAAGACCATGTGGCCAAAGTCAAGTCGGATAATGCCAAGCCATGACCGAGACTACCAAGACCGTCGTGGATGCCGCATCACTCGCTGTCGTAGGCTCGACGCTGGCTAGTTGGCTGCCGCCAATTGCAGCCTTGCTCAGTATCGTGTGGACATGCTTCAGGCTGTATGAGACAGAGACAATCAAGAGATGGTTGGGTAGATAGCACAAGATGGTAGTCGTCGAAACCATCAGCGCAGTTATGATGGTCAAGTCGGCCATAGAAGGAATTTCTGCTGCCTTAGAGACGACTAAAGACATCAGCGGGTTATACAAAGGCATCGACGCCCTCTTTCATGGCCGCGACGCGATGGGCAAAGAGGGAGATGCGGACGAAGAGGACTTATCAGTAGAGGCGATAGCCAAGGGAGTCCTTCTCCGTAAAGCCTTAGATCGCAAAATCCTCAACCTAGGGATAAGAATAGATAACAAGTTTGGTCGCGGTACTTGGGATGAGATAGTAGCTACTCGTGAGGAAAGAGTTAAGGCGCGGGACGAGAAGCTCAAGGTTCAGAAGGCGCGGCAGGCGGTGGAGAAGGAAGAGCAGGAAGAGCGGCGTCAGACGATCCTAAAAGTCCTTAAAGAGATCGGTATTTTTCTTGCCCTCGCCCTGATTCTTACCGGAGTTGCTTGGGCGATCTGGCGGTTGAAGTGTCGCGAGGGGACTTGTTAGATGGAACTTGGGGCCAGAGAATTACTGACATTTGGAACCGTCCTCTCCGGGTTATTCGCCACCTGGGGAGTGGTCAAGACCAAGCTGGGACAGTGCCTCACGGAGATCGCGGAATTGAAGGCAGAGCTTCAACACGCTATCCATAGAGCAGATCGAGAGGCGGCTTCTCAGTCTGTCATCGAAGCGAAGGTGCATGTCCTGGCTGGCATCCTATCCCCGGCAAATCTGGCTATCCAGAACCGACAGATAGCTACCGTAATCGCTGTGGTTGATTCACTGAAGGATGAGGTCAAGGCGCTTCGAGCCCTCCACAATGGGACGCACAAATGATGACGCAGATCAAAAGGTGGCTCCTCGGTATTGCCACAGTCGCTCTGCACTGGTCAGTGCGGATGATATTTTGTCTCCAGTCTTACCTTCTCGACCTAGCGCCTAAGCTTGAGTATCGGCTGACTCGCAAAGCCTTGTTCTGCCTGCTATACGATGTCATTCTGCCCATCAAGCTGTCTATCTCTGGAGCCCTAGCTTGGGTTTTAGCGGCGCGGGGCCGGGTGAGGTGAGCCATAAGGACCGTGATGCTGCTGTATTCGCAGCAGTGATCATCGCAATATTCTTTCTGTTCGTCATCGTGATGAGCAGAATATGAAAATATGAGGGGTATATGATGCTAAGTATTGTTGGATCTTTAATCGGCTTTGGAAGCTCGTTTTTGCCAAAAGTGATGGACTACTTTCAAGACAAGCAGGACAAAAAGCACGAACTATCCCTTCAGGACAAGATACTGGAATCGCAGCTAAAGCTCGGCGTTCAGAAGCTGGAAGCAACCAAGCTGGAAGGCGATACAAGAGAGATCGAGGTTATTCACAAAGAGCATAGAGATATCACACTCAAGGCGTCACCATTCTTCATAAATCTATCTGCGTCGGTTAGGCCAATCATAACGTATATTTTCTTTTTCGAGTTTATGATACTTACCCTGGCCGTGTTCCAAGGGTGGATTGAGAAGGAGCAGTTTCAGATGATCTGGAACTCTGATATCCAGGCCATCTGGGCTGGTGTCATCTGCTTCTGGTTCGGGAGTCGTAGCTTTAATCGCAAAGGTCACACATGAGGATCAATGATGCTGGGCTTGATATCATTAAGAGGTTTGAAGGATTGGTGGATGGCGACCCCAGTTCATCGGGGTATAGCCCATACCTCTGCCCTGCTAATATTCCTACTCTTGGTTACGGGTCTACTCGTTATCTTGACGGTACTCCGGTGCGTATGGGCGATAGAGGTATCACTACTGGCGAGGCGGAAGACCTTCTGGCCGCACATTGTGACCACGCAGGGGGTTGGGTATCTCGGCTCACCAAGGTCGCTCTCTCGGAAAATAACTTTTCGGCTTTGGTAAGCCTCGTGTATAATATTGGTAGCGGAAATTATCAGGCGTCTGCAGTGCGTCAGAAATTGAATAGAGGCGACTATGATGGTGCGGCTGGGAACTTTTGGCAATGGCGTCGAGGCGGTGGCCGAATACTAGCTGGCCTTGTCCGCCGAAGAGCGGCAGAGGCCGCGTTGTTTAGTGAATAATTGCAGGATATTATGGTGGCTTGGTGATCGGGTAATGGTGAGGAATATATGACACTTGCTAAACTTGATATAGGCGGGGGTATTGTTGCTGATCGGTCTGAGTATTCTGTTGGACCAAAGTGGAATAGTGGGGATAAGGTAAGGTTTCAACAAGGCTTGCCAGAAAAGATTGGTGGTTGGGCGGCTGAATCTGGATGGACATTTACTGGTCAGCCGAGTAATGCTCATGTATGGACAACACTCAACGGCTCACAGTGTCTTGTAATAGGCACCGAGCAAAAAGTTGAGTTAATACTTAATAATGTGAAGTATAACATCACCCCTATTCGTAAGACCACTGACACAATGGCTGCAGACCCATTTGCTGTTGTAAATACTGATAGCACCATTACCGCAACAGACAATGCTCATGGCGCTGAGGTAGGGGATTTTGTGTCATTTAGCGGGGCGTCTGCGGGTGGAGGAATAACGATTAGCGGTGAATATGTAATAACCTCGACAGCTGATGCGAATACCTATACCTTTGAACACGGCTCTGCGGCGAGCAGCACAGACGCCACGACCGGGGGCGGCTCGGTAGTTGCTACCTACAGCCTGTCCATAGGTTCCCCAGCGGCCACTGTGGGCCTTGGATGGGGGGCTGGTACATGGAGCACCCCGCGCAAGGGGGCTATTTTAGCTCAAGATACGATTACTGGCATAACTCAAGCTAATCCAGGAGTTGTGACTTGCTCAGCCGCACACGGTCTTTTAAATGGTGATGAAGTTGAATTAACAGCTATCGCTGGTATGGTGGAGCTTAACGGCACAGTACAGACCGTAGCGAACAAAGCTAGTACGACATTTCAAGTTGAAGATACTTCAGGAATGACGTCTTATTCAAGTGCCGGTAAAGTCACACTTGTTAAAGGTTGGGGGAAAGACGCTAATGCTGCTGATTCTTCTGTTTCCCTGGAGCCAAGTCTTTGGTCGTTCAGTAATTGGGGTGAGGATTTAATAGCTACTCGTAGGGACGGAGCCACTTATCAATGGGATGCTTCTGCTGGTCCTACTTCTGTTATGACCGCTGTCAGTAATTCACCAGCTACGGCGCTATTCTCTATGGTATCAGTTCCTGATCGCCATCTTGTTTGCTTTGGCGCTCATGACGGAGCTAATTCTGACCCCTTAAATATTCGTTGGTCAGATCAAGAAGATAATACCACTTGGGCTCCGGCGGCGGCGAATACTGCGGGTTCCCAAAGATTAGCTCACGGAACAAAAATTGTTGCGGGCATACAAACTAGAGGTCAAATCTTAATCTTTACAGATAATTCTGTGTTTGGCATGGACTTTCAAGGTCCTCCTTATACTTTTGGGTTTAGGCCCCTTGGTCATGGCGCGGCTCCTCTTTCACAAAATGCTGTTGTTGAACAGAACGGCATTGTATTTTGGCCCGCAGATGGACAATTTTATAGTTTTGATGGATCGGTAAAAATTCTTCCCTCCCCGGTTAGGGATCATGTTTTTGATAGTATCAGTAAGACTGGCTACAACAACGTATTTGGAAGCACTAATAAGAGGTTTACTGAAATCCTATGGCTGTACGCAACGGGCGTTAACACAGTCCCTGACAGCTATGTTGGGCTGAATTGGGCTACAAATGAATGGTTTACAGGCACCTTAACTAATAGGACAATATGGAAAGATTCTATTTCTTGGCAGACTAGCCCAATGTCTCTTAGTTCCACGGGTACTCTATATTATCATGAGGATGGTAGTGGGTCAGATGACGGTAGTGCGGTATCCGCTAGTATTGAAAGTGGCGCTTTTGAATTACCGGCCTCTAACAAAGGCGGGCCTTCTGATCAGCTAATGCTGGTAGATAAGTTTATCCCAGACATGACTATTGCATCTGGGTCTGTCCAACTGACCTTATATTTCAGAAAATATCCAAACGCGACTGAAGTGACAAAAGGCCCGTATACAATTACTTCTTCAACGACTAAAGTTAGTCTCCGCGGAAAGGGCCGACAAATGAGAATTAAGTACGAAAGTTCCGGTACCGATATTTGGAAGGCTGGCACCCCTCGCATTCAATATACTGCGGATGGTGGGCGATGACTATTAGTAGCCCGATCGGGCCTCTTGGACAGGCCCCACAGGAGTATTCAAAGGCTTGGGCTGATGGTATCCTTGATAGACTAGATAGAATTCACCTAACCCTGTCAAGAGCTATAAACACTGGCTGGACCACTAGTAATGTGACCGCCACTCGCGCGCTCGATGCTAACTCAACCTCAACGGCAGAAATAGCCGATGTTCTATGTACTTTGATTGAGGATATGAAAAGCAGAGGAATCTTATCTAAATGAATGGCTGGGATGATGATGGCGATGAAATGTCGGTGGAGGAATCTCTATCAGGCATAGGTGATCCTGCCGATTACGGTGGTTACGATAGTGACGGTCCAGGGGATTATGCTAACTGGGGGGACTACACCAAGGCTGTGAAGGCTGGTCCTGGTACAGGCTGGTACGGACCTACTGGATATGAGCGTGGAGGTCGGTTTTCATCTGATCAAAGTAATCACGCAATGCCTGCT